>ULPX01021248.1_pt1 | contig 28663 bp, 20 predicted proteins | sample 1953911 | NCBI WGS metagenome assembly ULPX01 (sample SAMEA4835640, study PRJEB28245) | human gut metagenome | biome: gut microbiome; material: fecal sample | place: Denmark | collected 2008 | reverse complement strand
TGTTTTGCTTTGTGCTTCTCTACCGTACATGAGCATTCGGTGCGGAGATATTGTCTTATCCGCTCGAAAATATAGATTGGTTCGTTGTCAACGAGACTGAAGCAGAAGAACTCACGGGGGAGACTGAGCCCGAAAAGATACTCGGCGCGTTCTCGCAAAAATTCCCGCGCGCAAGTGTATTGCTGACCCTCGGCGCGGACGGTACGTTCGGCCGCACTGAGAATGACACCTTCTATTGCGAAATATTCAGCGTGCCTGTTGTTGACACAACGGCGGCGGGGGACACTTTCCTCGGCTTTTTCTTCGCGATGCTCGACCGATTCGGTGCAGAACGCGCGCTGAAAATTGCCTAGGCGGCTTCGGCTGTCGCAGTCTCGCGCCCGGGCGCATTCGCGTCGATACCGACGCTCGACGAAGTAAAGAAATTTCTCGAAGAGCGCGGCGAGAGCCTGCTGTGAAGCTTTGATAATATGTCCGGAGTGCTTCGGCGTTCCGGATTTTTTATATTTTGACATCGGTGGTATAATAATATTCGGAGCGCGCCGCGCTATCAAATACAAAGGCGGAAGCCTATGACAAAACTCAGCTCAAAAACAAAAGGTGTTTTCTATATAATTTTGGCGGCGTTCGGCTTTTCGCTGATGTCGATGTTCGTCAAGCTCGCGGGAGACCTGCCCTCGTTTCAGAAGGCGTTTTTCAGGAATTTTATTGCGCTGATTTTTATTTTTATCATGATGCTGCGCGATAAAACAGGATTCGTGCCCGCGAAAAAGAATATCCCCGATCTTTTCGGGCGCTGCTTTTTCGGTACTCTCGGCATGCTGTGTAATTTCTACGCGATAGGTAAACTCAACCTGTCGGACGCGAATATGCTCAACAAACTGTCGCCGTTTTTTGCGATAATATTCTCGGTTATCCTGCTCAAGGAGCGCCCGAGCATAGTTCAGATAGCGGGTGTGTGCGTTGCGTTTGCGGGCAGCATATGCATCATAAAGCCCGGATTTTACAATCCCGAAGTGCTTGCGGCTGTCGCGGGGCTTCTCGGCGGAGCGGGTGCGGGAATAGCCTATACTTTCGTGCGCCGTCTCGGTTCAAGAAAAGAGGACAGTAAGCGGATAATCTTCTGGTTCTCTGCGTTTTCGTGCGCGATGTGCCTGCCGTTTATGATAGCGGGCTACAAGCATATGAGCGCTATGCAGCTTATTTATCTCGTCCTCGCGGGGACTTTCGCCTGCGTCGGTCAGATAGGAATAACTCGGGCGTATATCTGCGCGCCGGCGAAGGAGATTTCGGTCTATGACTACACGCAGGTGCTCTTCGCCGCGGCGCTCGGATTTTTCGTCTTCGGTGATGTGCCGGATGTCCTGAGCGTTATAGGCTATGTCCTTATCTGTGGCGCGGGAGTGGGGATGTTTATATATAACAAGCGCAGATGATATGAATTTTGAATCCATTTTTCTGCCGGGTTGGTTGTACTTTGAATAGCGGTGAGGCGGATTGCTCTAATCGACCTTTTGCCGATTTGGAAATTTTATTTTTTATCGATATAAATTTACTTTCAAGTTTATTTAATTTTCTTGCGGATTAAAATATATGTTGCGTATATTTGTATGAAGCATTAAAAAGCGTTGAAATTTGGCTATTTGCGGCATCACTTTTTAGAACGGAAAAATTTTACGGCAAAAATGAGCTTATTTGCTAAATAGACATTGCTATTTTGGTATTATCGTGTTATAATTAGTCAGAAACTGGAATATAGTTATTTCGTGGATGAGATAACTATACGAAAACTGACAAGTATTGTGTATAAAACGGGTATTCCAATTCGTTTTTTAATATTTTTAAAAGCTGTTTGACGGCTAATGATGCCACTCGGGTGTCATATAGGAGATTTGTGGGGAAAACAGGAAGAGAGGAGACCGGGGATACTGAAAAGCAGTGGGCTTTTCAGTATGTGGTTGCTATGGAAACGGGAAACGCACAGTATTTATCGAACATAGAGGAAACCTATGATTTCAAAATCTTAAAAGGAATCGACCCTGAGATTGTAAAGGTCTCGGGAGGCAAAGCATATTTGTTTTTTAAACGAGCCTTCGACATAGTATTTGCTATTGTTGTAGGTCTCGTTTTATTATTTTTATTTATGCCAATAATTGCAATTGCAATAAAGCTTGACTCAAAAGGTCCGGTGTTATTTAAGCAAGAACGCCTCGGAAAAGACGAAAAGCCGTTTATGATGTACAAATTCCGTTCAATGTATATCGATGCTGAAAAAGACGGACCGCAGTGGGCGATAGCGAGCGACCAAAGAGCTACACGCGTAGGAAGATTCCTGAGAAAGACGCGTATAGATGAGTTGCCGCAGATGTGGAACATACTTGTGGGTGATATGAGTTTGGTCGGACCGCGTCCGGAGAGAGAGTTTTTTTACTCGGAGTTTGAACGCGATATCCCCAATTTTCGGGATCGTCTTGCGGTTAAGCCCGGGCTGACCGGACTTGCACAGGTAAATGGCGGATATGAGCTCGACCCACAGTCAAAGCTTGATTATGATATCGAGTATATGGGGTCGCGTTCGATACTGCTTGATATAAAATGCATATTAAAAACAGTGAAACTCGTGTTTACACATGATGGCGCGAGATAGAAATAGAAATTGGAGGATAGATCGCGAATATGGTGAAAACTAAAACTCCGTCCGGTGTGACGGACAATAACGAGATAACATTATGGAGCGTGGCACGGTTGCTGCTGGGCAAGTTTTATTGGCTGCTCATTTCCGGCTTTGCCTGTGCGCTCATAGTTTGGCTAATTACGACATTTCTTATTGCTCCGACATATGAGTCGAGGGTGAGCTTCTATGTATATAACAATGCTGACAAATCAAATCATGCGAGCACGATAAACAACAGTGACCTTCAGGCGGCAGAGAGTCTTGCAACTACATACTCAAAGATACTTGAAAGCAACTCGGTGCTTGATGCGGTGCTCAAAGATCTTGGAGATAAATCGGACCTTAGCAGAAAAGATCTCAGCGAAATGATAGAGGTCTCGGTAGTTTCGGATACTCAGCTGTTAGAGGTTATTATTAAATCAGATAGTGCGGAATTTGCCTGCGATGTCGGAAAATCATTTGCAAATGTTGCACCGACAGAAATAGTCAGAATAACCAAAGCCGGTGGAGTCGAGGTCGTCGACCGACCCGAGGTTGCAACGGAAAAGTCGTCTCCCAGAACCGTTTTTGATACGGCGATAGGTTTCCTTATCGGTGTCATGGGAATTTCAGTTGTACTGATACTTAAGATGCTTTCGGATACAACGATATATCTGCCGGAAGATATAGAAAATATATCCGGCGTAACCGTTTTGGGTCAGATACCCGAAATAGATGTATCCGAGAACGGACATACTTATTGGAAACTTACGAAAGGAGGGGTGATACGCTGTGAAAATAAGAAAAATAAAGATGATAAATCGGAAAAAAACAGCGACTGATACAGTTTCAGTCAACAGGAAAAGGCTCATAAACAACGATAGCCCCTTTGCGATAAAAGAGGCATATGTAAAGCTTCGTACAAGCCTGATGTTCTGCATGAAGGCGGACAAAGAAGGTCCGTGCAAGGTCTTTGCGATAACGAGCGCGAATCCCTCGGAAGGAAAGAGTCTTACGGCGGCAAATATTGCGATAAGCTATGCGATGCTCGGTAAAAAGACGCTGCTCATCGACGCAGATATGCGTAAGCCGACTCAGCGCAGACTTTGGAAAGTTGATATATCAACGGGTCTTTGCGATTTTCTTGCCGGTATGGGTCCGCTCGAACTTGTAAAGGTAGAGAACCTGCCTCTGTCGATAGTGTGCACCGGCACGATACCGCCCAATCCCTCGGAGCTTTTGGCGTCGGATATAATGAAGCAATTCATAAAACGGTGCACGAAGAGCTACGACTATGTGATCATTGATACCCCGCCGATAAATACAGTCGCGGATGCACAGATAATTTCGACTTTTGTTGACGGAGTGGTAGTTGTTGCAAAGTCCGGTTCGACTACTTCGGACGAGCTGAGTATGGCACTGGAAGCAGTTGATCGCGCAGGCGGAAACCTGTGCGGAGTGGTAGTCAACGATATGAATATGAAATCGCTTAAATACTCTTATAAATACAGATACAGCGATAAGTACGGTTACAAGTACGGCTATAAGTACGGGTATAAATACGGACACAAGTACGGATATAAATATTCGTATGAAGACAGATCCAACAATGCCAAGTGAGTGATACTGCAATGGATATTACTTTTGATTATCATTCCCATATACTTCCCGGGTGCGATCATGGAAGCGACGGAATAAAAACATCGCTAAAACAGATAGAAATGGCTAAAAGCGTGGGAATAAAAACCATATGCGCGACCCCCCATTTTTATCCGCACAAGGAGAGTGTGGAATCATTTCTTGCGAGGCGGCAAAGAACCTACGAAGCCTTGAAAGCAAATCTGCCGGAGGGTGCGCCGGAGATAATTCTCGGCGCGGAAGTGCTGATCTGCGACGGAATGGATCAGCTCGACGGACTTGATCGCCTGTGCCGTCAGGGGACAAAAGAACTGCTGCTTGAGCTTCCGTTCTATAGATGGCCGGAATCGGTATGGGAGACAATCGACTGTCTCAATGACCGCGACGATATACAAATAGTTATCGCCCATGCGGACAGATATCCCCCGGAGAGCATCGAAAAGCTGATAGGCGAAGACATTCCGCTGCAGCTGAATGTCGAATGCTTCAAAAAGCCTCTGCGGAGAAAGCAATATATATCGTGGACAGAAAAGGGATATGTCAGGTATCTCGGCAGCGATATGCATATGCTCGGCAGTGGGTACAGAGATTGGGAGAAGTGCAAAAGAATATTGAGAAAGCACATGTGAACGAAAGATATTTGCTGACTCTTTATAATTTTTTTGAAAAGCATATTTTATAAGTTGATTAAAGTCATAAATATACACGGATATTTATAATAACAAGTTTTATGAGTTAAAAAGCTTATAACTTTACTGTTCATATAAGATAAGGAATTTTATAATATGAATACGAAATATGATATTTTATTCCTTTGTCAGTTTTTTTATCCAGAACATAATTCGTCAGCTACATTACCTTTTGATACCGCTAAATGTTTGGCAAATGAGGGCTTTTCTGTTGGGGCTTTATGCGGATATCCAAAAGAGTATAATGATACCAAAAAGGTGACTGCCAGAGAGAAAAAAGATGGAGTTTCAATACATCGTTTGCGCTATTTGCAGTTGAGTAGACAAAGCAAATTAGGACGACTTGTTAATTATTTTTCTTTTACACTTTCTGTGCTATTGCATATTTGTGAGATTAAAGATTACAAGTCAATTATTGTATATTCAAATCCACCAATTTTGCCTATTGCTGCAATCTTGGCAAATAGACTCTTTAAAACGAAAATTGTTTTTGTGTCTTACGATGTTTATCCGGAAGTCGCTTATGCCTCTGGCAGTTTGAAAGAGGGCAGTGCCGTTTCAAGTGTGATGCGACGGATCAATCAGAGCCTCTTTCGGCGAGCGGAAGCCGTTGTTGCGCTGACCGATGAGATGCGGGAATACCTTCTCAATCATCGATCTGAGCTTTCTGCGGACCGTGTTGTTACCATCTCCAATTGGGCTCATGAAGCAACAGCTGACAGTAAGTCCGTAGCACGGGCTGAGTTGGGATATACAGATGAGGACTTTATCGTTGCCTACTTTGGCAATATTGGCATCTGTCAGGATGAAACAGCATTGATTCAGGCGATGGATCAATTGGCAGATCACACGAATATCAAATTTTTAATTTCCGGTCACGGAAACAAGATGCCATCAGTCCGACAGGCGGCAGAGCGGCTTCCCAATGTCAGAATCTGCGATTTCCTTACCGGAACTGCTTTTGAGCATGCGGTCGCTGCCAGTTCCTGTGGTATTGTCAGTCTCGAACAGGGGCTGACCGGTATGTGTGCCCCCAGTAAATATTATAGCTATCTCCAGGGCGGTTTGCCAATTCTGGCTGTTGCGGAACAGAGCTCCTACTTATCAAAGGATGTTTTGTATTCTGAAATCGGGCTATGTTCAGATGTAGGAAATGGTGTGCAACTCACCCAGAATATCTTGCAATTGTATCGGGACCCGGAACTGTGCAAAAAAATGTCAGACAATGCAGTGAGATTATACACGGAAAAGTATGCAAAGGGCATCGGCCTGAACAAGTATGCCGCCTTGTTCAAGAACGTATTACGCACGGCCAACTAAGGAATTGTTTTTCATGAAATACCTATTCATTAACTCTGTCTATGGATTTGGAAGTACAGGCAGAATTATCGCAGATAAATGTGAACAGCTCAAAAACGAGGGACATGAATGTGCTACTGCATATGGAAGAACATGTGCAGATAACGGTGCGGCACAATTGATTCGAATTGGCACAAAGTCGGATTATCTGTTTCACGCAGGAATAACGCGCTTATTCGATTTGAATGGATATGGCTCCAGAGCGGCAACACAGCGATTACTTTTACAAATCGAGCATTTTCAGCCGGATGTGATTTGGCTGCACAATCTGCATGGCTACTATTTAAATATTGAACTGCTCTTCAAGTGGTTAAAAAAGCATTCTCAAATCAAAATCCTTTGGACGCTTCACGACTGCTGGGCATTTACCGGACACTGTGCTCATTTCAGTGCCGTAAAATGTGACCGCTGGAAATCTGGCTGCGGAGATTGTCCGCAGCTGAAGGCATATCCCAAAACATATGGGGCGGATCACACGCAGAGGAACTATCGGCAGAAACAGGTGTGTTTTACTGGCCTTGCGAACTTGACAATCGTTGTTCCATCGGAATGGTTAGCCCGGACGGTGAAGCAAAGCTTCTTAAAAGAATACCCTGTTGAAGTATTACACAATCAGATTGATAAAAGCCTGTTCAAGCCAACACCGAGTGGTTTCCGAGAGCAATACGGATTGGACGGGAAAACGGTTATTTTAGGTGCGGCCAGCGTTTGGGATAAGGAGAAGGGGTTGCTCGATTTTTGTCGGCTGCGGGAAAAACTGGACAGCAGATTTGCGATTGTCTTGGTTGGCGTGACGGAAAATCAAAAAAGGAAGCTCTTGCCGGGGATCCTGGCTCTGCCCCGTACAGCCAGTCCCGGTGAGTTGGCCAAAATATACAGTGCGGCAGATGTGTTTGTTAATCCTACGCATCAGGATACATACCCGACAGTGAACTTGGAGGCCAGAGCCTGTGGGACGCCAGTCATCACCTATGATGTCTGTGGCAGCCCTGAGAGTGCAGGTGGAAAGTACATTGTAAAAGAAAATGATATTGACGGGCTGGCAGAGCAAATTTACAAACTGACGGAACGAGAAGCGGTGGAGCTATCTGTATGATTATTTTGGGACCATTGTTCCCAGAGGAACGGGAACAGGAAATTATATCCGCATCAAAACGAGGCGTCTCCAATGCGGCAAATAACTTTCAATGGAATTTGATCAAGGGAATCCTTGCAAATACAGATGAACCGCTGATTGTTATCAATGCCTTGCCGGTTGGAACATGGCCTAAAAATTTCAAAACCTTTCACCTGAAAGATACAGATTGGTTCTGCAATGGTATAACAGGTCATGAGCTTGGCTGCTATAATATTCCGCTTGTAAAACAGTTCATGCGAATGCGGAAGACACGGGCGTTGTTGAAGAAGTATCCAGATGAAAAGGAGATTCTGATTTTCACAGCATATCTTCCGTTTTTATGGGCTGTCAGTAAGATAGACCCAGAATACAAAGTAACAGCAGTAATTACTGATATACCTGAGTTCTATGATATGCATAGTGTTTCGACGGTCAGAAAAATTTTACGGAAGATTCACTGTAAGATTGTTTATCATTTTATGGTAAGAGTAAATCGTTTTGTCCTTTTGACGGAACAGATGACTGAGCCTTTGCATGTGTGCGGTCGCCCATATATCGTTATGGAAGGCGTGTGCGGGAATGTTGTTCCTGAGATGTCGGATTTAAAGCAATCATCATTTTCATTGCTGTATACTGGTCGATTGAATCGACGTTATGGTCTTGAGTATCTTCTTAATGCGATGAAAAAGTTGGACGATCCAGATATTGAATTATGGCTGTGTGGCTCCGGAGAAATGGAAGAGGAAATTAAAGCCTATGCAAAAGTTGATAGCAGAATCAAATTTTTTGGTTTTTTACCTCATGATAAGACTCTGAGTCTTCAGCGGCAAGCTACAGTGCTTGTTAACCCCAGGACCAATGAAGGTGAATATACAAAATACAGTTTTCCATCCAAAACAATGGAATACATGGTGTCAGGTCGTCCTGTCATGATGTTTAAACTGGATGGGGTGCCAAGAGAGTATGATCAATATTTAACTTATATTCCAGCCGAAAATGTGGAGGCAATTTGTCAGACAGTTCAATTTCTAAAAAAGCTTAAGCCTTATGAACTTGATGAACTTGGTAGTAAAGGACGAGATTTTGTTTTAAAAAACAAGAATAGAGATGTTCAGATGAAAAAAATATTAGATTTCATGGACGAGGAGTAACATATCTTTAAATGACTATTATACCTTTTTTCCTTTTGACAGTGGGTGCAATTAATTGGGGTTACGCCTATCCATTGGTATTTCTGTTTGTTGTTTTATTAAGACAGAATCTGCTTGGCAAGAAAGTTTATTTAAAATTTCTATATTCACCGAGTTTTTGGTTGTTGCTTTGCGCAGGCTTGACATATGCCCTGATTGGTGAAAGAACGATTACTGCAATCTATCATAATGGCATATTGCCGGTTGTAGCTTTTGTTATTGGATGGATTATTGCAGAAGAAAGTCCAGATGAACTGATAAGAGATGGAATATTGGCGCTAACGGCCGGCTTTGGTATTTATGCTGCCTTAAATATGTTTATCAATTCAGGAAATAATCGATACAAATTGATTGATTTTTGGACTGGTTCTTATAGAGCAGCAACAGGATCAGGGATACTAAACACATTGATGGTTTCGACAATACCATATACTGTGAAATTTGAAAAAAGATTGCCTGTAAAATTATTCTTTATTATCCTGCTTGTTCTTGATATAAGATATATGTTTATGCTGGGAACAAGAACACAGTTCTTTATTCTTTTACTTATGACGATTTTTGCTACAATTCAATTATCATACAGTAGGTATGGTTTCGTCGGCGTCTTAAAATGCATAGTAGTTATAACGGTGATTATAATTGCCGCGATATTAGTTTATAACTTCAATGTATTTTTTGTCAGAGATTATATTTTGAGAACTAATCTTGCGGCTCGATATGTAGAGCAAGCTTCATTGAAAAAGTCAGATTCTTTTCGTTTTCACAGCTTTTGGAGAGGGCTACATGATTTGTTTATTTATCCTTTAGGACGACGTAGAGGGCAAATATACTATCATAACATGTGGTTGGATGTAGGGAGAGTGTCCGGGATTATTCCGTTTGCGACACTTTTGATGTATTCTGTGCGGAATTTAAAAAATGTGATTGTTATTTGGAACGGGGAAAAGATTATTCCCGCGTTGCGGTATCTTTTACTTTTCGCTTACATTGGTGTTTACGCAAATTTCTTTGTTGAACCAATTTGGGAAGGTGGCCTGAATTTATTTTTAGCAATGTGCGTAATTGACGGGATGACAAATGCAATGACAAGGAGATTGCAAAATGAATGCAATTCAGAAAAAAGTATTTCAACTGTTTAAAATGTTTGTTCAGATTTGTGATAGATTGCAGATGGAATATTTCATGTTATGCGGAAGTGCATTGGGAGCCATTAAATATGGGGGATTTATTCCATGGGATGATGATATCGATGTAGGATTGTATCGAGAGGATTATGAACGTTTTTGCAAGGAAGCACCGATGCTGTTGCCAAAAAAATTTTTCCTCCAAAACTACGCTTCGGATCCGGATTTCCCGGCAATATACAGCAAGTTGCGTGACTCATCAACTACATCTATAGAAAAAAGTGTGGCAAAACTCCCAATAAATCATGGTATCAGCATTGATATTTTCCCTTTGGATGGATACCCCAAAAAGAAACACGAACAGCATATATTAGAAATAAAAAAACGACTGTTTGTCAAAATGCTCTCTATACCGTGTATCCGCACTGAACCTTGGAAAGAGCTTGCTGTGAAACCTCTTCGAGACATTGGATTTGGCAAATATACAGCAAGGATTGCAGCGCGATATACATCTCTTATTTCTGCTTGGCCCGTCAGAGATTCAGATATTATTGCAAATCACGGGAATTGGCAAGGTGCTTTAGAGTACCATAGAAAAGAGATATATGGCTGTGGCAGCATGGGCGAGTTTGAGGGAGAAAATGTACGTTTACCCGAAAATAGTGACCTGTATTTGCAACAAAAATATGGCAACTGGCATAAAGAACCACCGATAGAAATGCAAAAGAGTCATCATGAATATCTGATAGTCGATGTAGATAAACCATATACTGATTTCTTGAATACTAAGAAAATAGTTGATTGAGATAAAAACAAAGGTGTAAAGGTGTATTATGACATGAAGAGCGTGATCGGCATTAGACCAATAAAATTTTTATTAATTATAACACTGTTTTGCTGTCTATTTTTCGGATGTGACAATAATGCTGTATCCGAAAAAGACAAAAGCAGTACTTTTCCCCAAACTGTTTCGGAAGACTTAATAATACATACAGAATACGGCGATTTACATTATCCAGATCAATGGCGAGAATATGTTAAGACTCATCAAAAGAAATCAAAAGGAACCGTCGAAATAACATTTGAGGCGAAGATTGAAAAATCCTACTATAAACTGTTTGAACTTTTAATAGGCGATGGTAATGGTGAATTTGTGGGTAAGTTGACAGATGATAACGGGGTACAGCGAAATGTGTATCTTCGCGTAGCGGAGTTGCCATTAATTTCAGATTTTGATAAAGTTGATCAGAATCGCTATTATGCAATGCAGGAAGACTTAAATTATCTGATAGATAATTTAAAATAAAATGCAAAAGGAGAGATATTTATGAAAAAAACGGTTAGAAAATATCTATCGGTATTTCTTGCTGTAGCAATGCTGGTTACAACATTGTTGCCGATGGGGGCATATGCTGCTAAAAGCATGGCAGCATATACTGCAGAATCAGTTACGGGAATTGCAAGTTATTCAACATTTATTGAAAAACTAAAAATTCTTGATCGGTATGCTGTAGCGTATGCTCAGGAACACAATGCTGATGCAACGCTTCTTGAAATTACCTACATTCGCACCGGCGTTGAAAAGTATAACGATGACCAGTGGGAAATGCTGGCGGGTAAAGCTAATACGGATTTTATAGAGTATGTAGCGCAAGAGGATGCAAAAAACGGTACCGATGCCGCATTGCTCAGAAATCTTGCCAACTTTACATTGCCCAATGGCCAGGAAGTTGATTTTCGCCATATGTTTGCAACGCTTAATATTGCTTACTTTAAGAATAACGAGGATACGGCGGATTTTGGTGGCTGGATAGGTGATATTTGCGATTTAATGGAATATTCGCATATTAAAGGAATAAAGTCAACAGAATTGGAAACCTTGGTAGCCGAAATCAAAGCAAAGTATTTTGGAATTGACGATGATGAATATCATACATTTGGTATATTAGATCTTCGCGGCGATCTTGATGCTTATTATTTATATAGAACACTGAAAGCTGACGGTGGAAATTTGAGCACTGTGCTTGAAAATTATTTCACAGAAGTTCTTACCGACGAGGATCGAGCTGCGTTCTTTATAAATAATAGAATCCCCGGTAACACAACAAAAGAAAAAGTCCGCGGTGCAGTTACCGAGAAATATGTCGGTAACGCTCTTGTCAAGGCGTTGGAGGCTAACCGGAAATTATCCGATTTAGAAAATATTGAACTGCTGCGAAAAGCTTGCTGCTACGTTTTTGCAGATTGGTGCTATGAAAACGGTAAGGATAAGTTGACGGAAGTGGATCCGGATAATCCTGATCCCGAGCCCGGAGATGAGGCTTATTATTCGGTGTTTTCATCGAATACAACGACGATTGCTCCCGGCGTTTCACAGACCGTTAATTACGCGCTTACAAGGGACGATAAACAGATAGTTTACTATATTGCCACAGCAGATCTTTCAAGAGATGATGTTGACATTTATGCTAATTATCACGCAAATGACCCTTCTCAGGGCTGGGCGATGTCCCGTGTTACCGACCAGATGGCAGCGGCTCAGAAAAAACATTCAAATCCGTCTGATACTGCGAACTATGTTGAGCATTACAATGCGGTGGTCGGCGTCAATGCGGATTTCTATGATATGACGAACGGCGTGCCTAACGGTGCTTTGGTTATGGAAGGCAAAGAGTATCACGGAGGCGGTTCAAACTTCTTTGCCATTATGAAGAATGGTACGGCCATGATCGGCAGTGCAAGCGAATATGGAATTTATAAGGATCAGATACAGGAAGCTGTTGGTGGCGGTATTTATCTGGTTAAAGACGGAAAATCTGTCGTAAGCAGTACGTCTGATTATTATAATAATCGCCATTCACGTACCTGCGTCGGTATCACTGCGAGCGGAAAAGTTGTTCTGATGGTGCTCGACGGTCGTCAGCAACCATTCTCTGCTGGCGGCAGTGCAGAAGAACTCGCGCAGATTATGCTTGATGCCGGATGTGTTACCGCAATTAATCTTGACGGCGGCGGTTCAACAACATTTGTTGCGAAGCAGGAGGGAAGCAACGAGCTTACAATTGTTAATCGTCCTTCGGATGGATATGAGCGCTCTGTAAGTTCATCTCTTATGATTGTTTCAACCGCACCTGCTTCTAATGAGTTCGATCATGCATTGGTTACATCGGACTATGATTATTTGACTATTGGAACCTCAATTAAATTTACTGCTACGGGAGTCAGCTCTTCCGGAAATTCCGCGAATCTTCCGAGTAATGTTGTTTGGGAATCGTCTGATGAGGCGATCGGTACAATATCAGAAGGCGGTGTGTTCACAGCCAAGGATAATGGTACTGTAGAAATCAGGCTTATGTCGAATGGCACAGAGATCGGCAGCAAGACAATAGAAGTTGTCAATCCCGATGGTTTGAAATTTACAAAGAAAAGTATCAATACTGTTTATGGCAAGCCGATATCATTGCCGTTGGTTGCAACATACAACGAGAATCCTGTTGCAATTTGTGCGGATGATATTGAATTTGAATTGAGCAATGATGCGGCCGGAGAAATTAATGCAACAGGTTCCGAGTTTTTATTTATCGGAAATGAAGACTCTGGTTTGAAAAATACGACTGTTGTTGCAAGAATATCGTACGATTATTCAATTGAAGCTTCTGTTAAAATTGCCATGTATAGCGAGAATCAGACGGTTTTTGATTTTGATAATTGTACGGGCGGAGACAGAAGTTTGGCATGGATAAGAGATGTCTCGAATGCTGAACTTGTCTTCCACAGTAAGGACGAGCCTGATCGTTATCATGTCATTAATACTAATAAGCCTATGGATGTTGACTATGTTTTCGCGCTTGACATGACAACGATTGATGTGCCTGACAATTTGCGTCCTCTTCTCTCTATGGTTGCAGGAGGAGATGTGACTGATGTTACAGCATGGGATTTCCTTCTTCAGCTGGCCGAGCGTGTTAGTCCTAAGACGGAAGTAACGATTAAGATTCAGTTTGACCGCAATTTCCATGTGGATACTTCGAATCTTGCTGTATCTAATGACTATTTCTGTTTAACTAATGCAGTCTTAGACGATAATAATCTGCTCACAGTGACCTGCAATTTTGTTAAGCAAAGCCAGGCAATCGATCCGGATATTGCAAACCCGATTTGCATTCTCAGCGGAATTAAAATTACTCCTGTCGATTCCGCAGCGTGGGATGCAAACAATCGCCTTAATGCAGTAATTTCCGGTTCTGTTGGATATGACATTTACTTAGGCGCTAATGCACTTTACAATATGTCTACTCAGACATCTTTCCAGGAGCAATATGGCATTTATCCTTATGAGGAACCTGAAAATGTTACGCACCCCAAGGGCGGACACTTCTACTGTAAGGAATACAAGACCTTTAATGATCGTTTTGCTCTTGATAATGGAGCATGGTCCGGTTGGAAAACGGAGAATGGTGTCTCATATTATTTTGTTGACAATGAAATGCTGAAGGGAATTCACAAGGTTCCCGGTCAGAATGACGCAGAAAATGAATACTACTATCATTTTGATGAGACCACAGGCGCAAGCTTAGGTAAATTTACCGGCCTGTTTGAGACAAACGGTGATCGCTACTATGCTATTAACGGTGTACTGAAATCAGGCTGGCGAGAGCTTACAGATGAAAACGGCGAGAATAGCTACTATTACTTTGATGAGAACACTTTTAAGGGCTTGAACGGTAAAACTCAGAGGTTTTATGCCAATGTAACTTATGAGTTTGACAAGGGCAGGCTTCTTAGCGGCGTATGGGTGATGAGTGATCACGGAAAACGATATTATTATGGTCCGGGGTTTGTTCAGGGCAAATGGTACACAATTGAAGGAAATCTTTATTTCTTCGATCAGGAAGGTTATCGTTATGAAGGCCTTCGGTACGTTAAGTTGCGCGACAGTCATGACGAGCCGGTTTATTGGTATGATTTTGGTGAAGACGGTATTTGTAATGGAGTATATCAGCATACCGGCCTTTTCTACATAGGTGAAAATACATATTATACTATTGAAGGTAGAGCTTGCAATGGCCTTTATCTTGCAGAAGATGGATATTATTACTATTTTGGAAGTGTTGATTATACTGCTGTAAAAAATGAACGCCATTGGGTTTCATATCCTAATGATACCGGTATTGAACCGGCATTCTATAGCTTCGATAAAGATGGTCATATGATAATTGACGTTGATCCGTCAAAGGGTGGAATCGTAGAGGAAAACGGTGAGCTTTACTACTATGTAAACGGTGTCAAGACCTATGCGGGACTTATACAGATAGACGGCGATTACTACTATGTAAACAGTTCCTGCAAGGTTGTTACCAACCAGCGTTATTGGATCAGCAAGACTAACGACCTTCTGCCCGCTACGTTCTACAACTTCGGCGCGGACGGTAAGATGGTCAAATAACCAAAAGACCCATGGGGTATGGCGCCAAATGCGCCATACTCTATGGGGAGACGATTGTCTGCTTCGTGAGGCACCTATTGATCACAAAGGCGTACGCAATAATTTCAGTAAGAGAAAAAACAAGGAGGGCAAAAAAACGAATGAAAAAATTATTGAAAGGGCTTCTATCACTGGCTCTGGCGCTGCTGATGGTGCTGTCGCTGCTGCCAACAGGTCTATTGCCTGTGACAGCCTATGCGGCGGGTTCAACTTTAACAGGCCTGTCAGATGAAAGTATTGGCTTGAGTTATTCTTCCTATGACGCATGGACGGCCGATGGCGATCGTATTGTCGGTGAAGCGAGTGGAAAGAACCTATTCGGCACTACGTATACTTCACGAAATTCCACTTTAACAATTAAAAATGCAAAAGCAACAAGCGCAATTTTATCGTTTGACTATGCCGTAGTGCCGAATGGCGGAACAATTCAGATTGACGGCAAGAAGAAAACTGAAAGCGGAACATACTCCGAAACGCTTACAGCGGGGCAAACCAAGAAAGTGTATATTAAATCAAGCAATAGCGCTCAGATTACAAAAATTACCCTGACAAATATTAAGCTGGTTGCAATCGGCCTGAGTGCTACGACTTCGTTTCAACCGGCGGCGAGCGGAGGCTCCTATACGGTCGATGGCAAAGAAATTACATCGGCTACTGATAAGACGCAGAACTCTGAGGTAGCATATTCTGTTGCTGCCACACCTCTTTCGGGGTATAAATTTGTATGCTGGTATAATGTAACTGAGGATAAATATATTTCGACTGCGGCAACTGCATCCTTAAACATCGAGAAAGATTGTAAGATCACAGCAATATTTGCACCGACCGATTCAGCAGTGTTTGAGGTTGGCGGAAAAGTTTTTGATACTCTCGATAGCGCAATTTCCTATGCACAGGCAAACAAAAAAGAAAAAATTGCTCTGCTAAGCGACGGTACGCTTACAGGGAACTACACGATTCCCAGTGGTATTACACTGCTGATTCCTTTTGACACAGTGGGTACGCTGTATAGAGATACTCCGGCCTATGTGCAGGAAGGAAAAACAGCAGAAGCACAGAAGCCTTTCAGAACGCTTACTATGGCGGCAGGCGCTTCTATTACTGTCAATGGCAATATAAGTGTTGGCGGGAAGCATTATACGAGCTCCGGACAATACTGCTGCAGGCCGGTTGGCGCTTATGGCCTGATCAAGATGGCGGAAGGCAGCCGCATTTCTCTCAACAACGGCGCAAACCTCTATGCTTGGGGATACATTACCGGTAGTGGTGCCATTACGGCGAATTCCGGCGCAAAGGTGTATGAGTACTTTCAGGTAACAGACTGGCGTGGTGGTTCGTACACTTTAGGAATGGAAGGAAATTCGGAAAAGGTATTTCCGTTTTCTCAGTACTATGTCCAGAACATTGAAGTTGCCTTGACACTTCTTAATGGATCTGAAGAAAATACATACATTTCTGTCACCGCAAGAGGTTCTACCGTTTCGGCATCGATTCCCTTTGTCGGGGCCAATGGCCTGTTTGCTCCGGGTGACAACGGCAGTCTGACTAAAAAGTATATTCCGCAAGAAGACCGCACCGTTTTTGAGATTTCCGGCATTGCAACGCTGAACAGTATTGCACTGGAAGTCATGGGCCAGACCATTGATTCCCGCGACTATGTTCTGCCCATTAGCAACAACGTGACCATCAATATTACAAATGGCACAACAACGCTCACCAGCGATGTTGCTTTGCTGCCTGGCGTGGTCGTGAACATTGCAGATGGTGCCGAGCTAAAGGTTGGCAAGGAAGCATCGTTGTATGTCTACGATCAGGATGAGTGGAGCAAGAACTATGTGTATACCGGAAGAAATAGCGGTTATGTCCCGGTTTTGTTTTCTCCGTCCGGAAAAGGCACACGCAGCTTAGCTGACGCTCAGATCAACGTTGCCGGTACATTGACTTCCGCTGGCAGTATCTATACCACGAAGAGCGGGGCAAATATTTGCAGTAACAGTGCTGGTAAGTATGTTCAGGAGAGTGCTCCGGGAACGGGCACTATTACGTATCAGGCAGATCAGGCGAAAGGTGAAATGTGCGAGATCCCCATCACTCCCGCAAAGCTGCACAACGCAGACGGCACCTATACAGGGACTGCCGGTTCCAAGGCGGGCGACACCTATGTGTACGCCAACGGCAAATGGGCGCTCAAGGGCAACGAAATCGCCATTACCTTTGACCCGAACGGCGGTGCGGGCAGCATGAAGCCCATGAGCGTTAACCCCGGCGTTGGTAACAAGCTGACAGACAACACATTTACCCGTGAGAATTATACCTTTACCGGTTGGAACACGGCGAAGGACGGTACCGGCAAGACCTATGCCGACGGGGAGATCGTGAATTTCAGCGCGGATACCACCCTGTATGCCCAGTGGACCCAGAACCCGGTCATCACCTTTGATGCCAACGGCGGCAAGGGAATCATGGGCACGCAGACCGTGAATCCCGGCGTGTCTGCCGCACTGCCTGCCAATACTTTCACCCGAGCTGACTATGACTTTGCCGGATGGAACACCAAGGCTGACGGCACCGGCACGGCCTATGCCGACAAGGCAAACATCACCACCAACAAAAATGTCACCCTCTACGCCCAGTGGAAGCTGCACACGTATCATGTCCGCTGGCTCAACTGGGATGATTCTGTCCTGCAGGAAGGCGACTACACCTGCGAGGATTGGGCTGCATGGGATGATTGGAACAACGCCCCCCCTAGCAGACCCGAGGATGAAAACTACACCTATAAGTTCCTGAATAGCTGGACTCCCTATGATAAGACGAAGGACGGCTGGGGCTTCTACCCGCATGAGGACGTTGATTTTCGGGCAGCGTTTAAAAGTTATAAAAAGCTGACCGTTACCTTCGACGCCAACGGTGGTAACGGTACAATGGACACCGTAAAAATCGCCAATGGCTACTCTGGCGAGTATTATACGCTTCCCGACGAATGTGGTTTTACCCGCGAAGGTTATGTCTTCGACGGTTGGCTTATTACCGGCACCGTGGGTTACAATGCTTCGGATCCCATTGAACTTCATAATAAAAAATGGGAGGAAGAATCGCTCTTGGCCTTCTCCGATTTGAGTCTCAAGGCAAGCTGGAAGCACGCCGACGGTTGGTTTACGGATGTGAACGGCAAGCAGTACTACAAGGACGGCAAACTGCAGAAGACCGGTTGGACCAAAATCGACGGTCAGACCTACTATCTCGATCCCGAGACCGGATATGCGGCTACCGGAATCGCGACGCTGATCCCCAATGAAGCAACGGAAGCAGCCCGCTGCGTCTTCGACGCAAATGGCGTATTCCAGAGCGACGTTACCGGTGTTTACAGCGTCGGAAATGATACCTATTGGCTCAACAGCGGCATCATCGAAGAAGAAGCCGGTTTGAAGCGCGTTGTCAAGGAGAACGGTGAAGTTAACTATTATTACTTCGCAGTTCAGAAGAATCTGGATGAGCGTGAGGGCCTGACCCTCTCGGCAGCGGTGAAGAGCACTGTGCTGAACGGCAAGGATTGCTGGCTCCACAAGACCAATGGCCTTGCGCTTCCTGAATGGGGCTACTACTTCGATGAAAACGGAGTTATCCTGCATGACGAGGACACCAGCAAGAACGGAATTTTGAAAGATGGCGAAGACCTCTATTACTATGTTGATGGCATTAAGGCTCCTGCTGGCATGATCAAAATTGGTGATGATTACTACTATGCCAACAGCAAAGGCAAGCTGATCGTGAACCAGACATACTACTGCTCCAGAATGAACGGCCTGATGGAGGAAGGAACCTATGCCTTTGACGCAGGGGGCAAGCTCATTCAGGGCGCAACGGACAAGAATGGCATCGTAAAGGACGATGACGGTGTGCTTCGTTACTATGTCAACGGAAAGGTAACCTATGTTGGCTTGATTGAAATTGACGGTGACTTTTACTATGTCCGCAGCAGCGGCGAAGTGGTTGCTGGTTGTGTATATTATATCACATGGACCCATGGGCTCAAAGATCCCGGATATTATACTTTTGATGAGAATGGCAAATTGATCGGCGCACCGAAAAACGGCATTGTTAAAGACGAAGATGGTGTTCTGCGTTACTATGTCAACGGAAAACTTACCTATGCGGGCTTGATTGAAATTAACGGTGATTACTATTATGTGAATTCCAAGTGTGAGGTGGTGCATGATTGCGATTACTATATCACTTGGACGCACGATTTGAAGCCTCAGGGAAGATATCACTTTGACGCTGATGGTAAGATGACCGGAGCAGTAGCGCCTCTGAAAAACGGCATTTATGAGGAAGACGGAAGTCTTTACTACTATCGTAACGGCGAACGAACCTACGCAGGTTTGATTGAGATTGATGGTGATTACTATTATGTCAGATCAAACTGTGAGGTTGTCCACGGCTGTAGGTATTATGTGTATTGGACGCACGGTCTGGTACAGGAAGGCTATTATAACTTTGACAGCACAGGACGAATGATTTTGGATAGCAAAGATAAATAAGATATCAAAACCGTCGGGGTGTCCGCCCGGCATCCTGACGGTTCTTTTTGTTATATAATAACGGAGATGAAATGATGAAAGTGCTGTTTGTCAATTTGGTATACGGGGTCGGGAGCACGGGAAAAATCATCGCCGATATCATGAACCTGCTGAAAAAGTATGGCAATGATGTAAAGGCTTTATATGGAACGGGATCTGTTTCTGAAAATAAGGATGCTGTTAAGATTTCAGGAGACTTTGGCTACTACTTTCACAACTTAATGTCAAGATTTACTGACCACGCGGGATTATATTCGTGGAGAGCAACCCGAAAACTTATTCGGGAAATTCAGGATTTCAGACCCGATATTATTCATTTACATACCCTACATGGCTTTTATGTAAATTATGAAATGTTGTTTCGCTTCTTAAAAAAAGCAAATATTCCTGTAGTATGGACTTTACATGATTGCTGGACTTTTACCGGACATTGCACACATTTCTCACAAGCAAAGTGCATGCAGTGGCAAACAGAGTGCAGAGACTGCATACTGCTGCACAGATATCCTCAATGTTATTTTAAAGGCGATGTAAAGCGAAATTATCTCAGAAAAAAGAGTGCTTTTACAGGCGTGAAAAATCTTGTCATTACTACGCCTTCGCAATGGTTAGCAAATCAAGTCAGGCAATCATTTTTGCAAAATTATCCCATACTTGTTATTCCGAATGGAATCGACCGTACAATTTTCCACACTCGGTCCAGCAACTTGCGTGAAAAGTACCATTTGGAAGACAAGAAAATTATTCTGGGGGTTGCTAATGCTTGGAATGCACGAAAAGGGCTTAATGACTTATTACTTCTTGCCGACCGTTTAGGTTCTACGTATCAGGTTGTATTAATCGGCTTGACCGAGCGTCAGTTGCCGGATATTCCCTCCAACGTGCTTGGACTTTTGCGCACCGCGAACCAAACAGAACTGGCACAGTGGTACACTGCGGCCGATGTTTTTGTGAATCCGACTTATGAAGAAACCTTTGGACTGACTACAGTAGAAGCACAAGCGTGCGGAACGCCTGTGATAGTTTATGAGACGGATGGTTGCCCGGAAACGATAGCTTCTGGAAATGGATTGTTGGTTACCCAAGGTGATATGCAGGCTCTGGAAAATGCCGTGAGAGATGTAGCGGATGGACGATGGTACGCAAATCCGCAAAAAATAGCGCAGTTTGATAAGAACAGTGTATATCAGAAATACATCAAACTTTATAACAATATTTTAGATACTTGAGCGAAGAAAGGCATGGAGTGATAGATGAAAATACTTTTTTGCAGTAATTATTTTACACATCACCAAAAGCCATTTTCGGATGCGCTCTATAAATTAACGAATAACAATTATCGCTTTTTGGCGTATAAAGAAATGAATATTGAACGCAGTCAGCTTGGTTGGAACAACGATTTTAAGTGTCCATATGTGTTCAATATGCAGAATATGGGAGAAATACCGTCAGAAGATATTATGATTTCGGGATCTTTTCCGGAAAAGTTACTTCGTTTATATCGCAAGAAAGCACGATTGCTTTTTCGGTATTCTGAACGTCCGCTGAAAGCTGGAAACTCTCTGATAAAATACCCCATCCGTTTTTTGAAATGGCATTGCTGCAATCCGCCTTGGAAACCCACTTATATGCTCTGTGCCAGTGCCTTTACTGCCGGAGATTATGCTAAATTTGGCTTATTTAAGAGAAAGTGCTACAAATGGGGCTATTTCCCGGAGATGCGGCGGTATGATAGCGTCAATGACGTTATGCGGCAAAAGAATAAAAAAATGCTGCTTTGGTGTGGCCGCTTCCTTGATTGGAAGCACCCTGACGATGCGATAGAAATAGCTGAACGGTTGCGGGATGCGGGATATAATTTTTCGTTAAAGCTTATCGGCAGTGGTGAGATGGAACCTTTGCTACGCAAAAGGATCAAAGAAAGCAATCTTGAAAATAATGTTGAGCTTCTAGGGACGATGTCCCCTGAAAGTGTGAGAGATGTTATGGAAAAGGCGGGAATCTTTCTTTTCACAAGCGACCGAAAAGAAGGTTGGGGCGCCGTGTTAAATGAGGCGATGAACAGTGGCTGTGCGGTTATTGCAAGCCATTTGGCCGGTGCTACACCGTATCTTGTCGAGGATGGTAGAAACGGATATGTCTATGAATCCAGTAATGTTGACGAGCTTTATAGAAAGGTGAGATATCTTCTCAACTGCCCGGAAAAACAGGATGAACTTGGAATGTCTGCTTATTCTACTATAGCAGAGCTTTGGAACGCGGATGTTGCTGCTGAGCGATTTGTAAAACTTTCAAACGCAATTCTTGAAGGAGACAAAACTCCGAATTTGTTTTCGACGGGACCGTGCAGCTGCGCAGAAATAGTCCGAGAGGATTGGTATAAAAAATGAAGCTGAAATCACTGAAACGCAGGATGTCTATATATGCAGTGAATCGTATCTTGGTTGGAACTCGTTACTTTTCGGCAAAAAGGAGGCTTCTGCAATCTGTCGGGTGTCAAATCGGGGAGAATACAAAAATTGTCGGACCTATTTTTTGCACGGGGACTCTTTGCATCGGCGCGAATTGCTGGATCGGACGTAACCTTACTGTCCACGGAAATGGTTCGGTTATCATTGGTGACAACTGCGATATTGCTCCTGATGTCACATTTTTTACCGGAGGACACATAGTAGGAACAACTGAACGCAGAGCCGGCGTAGGGGAATCTTATAAAATAGCTGTTGGCAACGGAACATGGATAGGCGGCCGTAGTACAATACTGGGAAATACAACAATCGGAGACGGTTGTGTTGTTGCAGCGTGCGCCTGCGTTGTAGGAGATGTAGAGAAAAATGTCCTGACAGGCGGGGTCCCCGCAAAGAAGATAAGAGATTTATAATATGAGCAATATTTTTACTGGAAAAAAGGTCGCGAAAAATGCGGGATGGATAATCGCCGGTAAGGTGTATCATCTTTTACTGTCATTTTTTATAGGGTTACTTACAGCGAGATATCTCGGCCCTGACAATTACGGCCTTGTAAATTATGCGGCTTTGTACACAAGCTTTTTTACATCGCTTTGCACTCTTGGAATAAATTCAATAATAGTAAAAAATTTTGTAGATCATCCGGATGAAGAGGGTGAGGCGCTCGGAACAGCCCTTTTGCTCAGAGCTGTATCAAGTACTTTATCGGCTGTGATGATAATTGCTTTTGTCGGAATAATTGACTCCGGCGAACCGCTGACTATAACAGTTGTCGCGCTTTGCAGTCTTTCGCTTTTATTTCAGATATTTGACACAATCAATTATTGGTTTCAATCGAGGCTGAACTCAAAATATTCGGCAATCGCAACGGCTGTGTCGTATACAGTGGTTTCGATTTATAAAGTTCTTCTATTTGTTTTTGATAAAAATGTTAAATGGTTTGCCGTAGCAACAGCGATTGATTATGCTGTGGCAGCTGTTGCATTGTTGATAATATATAAAAAATGCAGAGGTCCACACTTCTCATTTTCGATAAGAAAGTCGAAAGAACTGCTTTCTAAAAGTAGAAGTTTCATTCTTTCCGGACTGATGGTTTCGATTTATAACTGTACTGATAGATTTATGCTAAAACATATGCTTTCTGATTCGGCTGTCGGTTATTATTCGGTGGCTTCGAGCGTTTGCGCAATGTGGGTATTTCTTCTATCGGCAATAATTGATTCATTCACTCCGACGATAATGCAAGCGCATAAAATCGATTTGAAGCTATATGATAGAACTAACAAACAACTGTATGCAATAGTTTTTTATGTTTCAGTGATTGTATCGGTAATAATTACTGCAGGTGCAAAAATAATAATCGGATTATTATATGGTGAAGCATATCTTCCAGCTGTTGAGCCGTTGAGAATAATAACTTGGTATACGGCTTTTTCGTATCTCGGAGTTGCAAGAAATGCATGGATGGTTTGCGAGGACAAGCAGAAGTATCTTAGTCCTATATATATAGGTGCAGCGCTGACCAATGTGGCGTTGAATTGGCTGTTTGTTCCGCGTTGGGGAGCATCAGGTGCAGCCTTGGCTTCATTGATAACACAGGTCAGCACAGTGTTTGTTTTTCCGTTTTTTATAAAAGGCCTTAGGGCAAACGGAGTGATGATGCTTGAGGCTTTGTGTCTGAAAGATGTATTGCCTAAAAAGTTTTTTGGAGGAAGCAATGATTGATTTTAAGAACAAACTACTTTTAATCACCGGCGGAACCGGAAGTTTCGGACATGCTGTACTTGACCGTTTTTTGGAAACCGACATAGAGGAAATAAGAATACTTTCCCGCGATGAAAAAAAGCAGGATGATATGCGGCATGCTTATCAACTGGCATATCCGGACTGTGCAAATAAAATCAAATTTTACATAGGTGATGTTCGCGATTACCGTTCTATAGCTCCTGCGTTCCGTGGAGTGGATTATGTGTTTCATGCCGCGGCACTTAAACAGGTTCCGTCCTGCGAGTTCTATCCGATGGAGGCGGTAAAGACCAATGTTATCGGTTCGAATAATGTTATAGATGCCTGCGTGGAAAACCATGTCAAAAAGGCGGTATTTCTTTCGACCGACAAAGCGGCATATCCGATAAATGCTATGGGCATGACAAAAGCCGTGATGGAGAAAAATGTCATAGCTCGATCGCGGCAGATGCTGGCAGATGATCCCGTGCTGTGCCTGACACGTTACGGAAATGTTATGGCGTCGCGCGGATCGGTCATTCCGCTGTTCTGCGAGCAGATAGCGGAAGGGAAACCGCTTACTGTCACAAACCCTGATATGACACGGTTTATGATGACACTCAATGATGCAGTGGATCTTGTGCTTTATGCATTCGAAAATGCGGGGCAGGGTGACTTGTTTGTCCAAAAAGCTCCGGCCGCGACAATTGAAACGCTTGCGCGTGCTATACTTGAACTGAGGCAATCTGATGTCGGCATGTCTGTTATAGGCACACGCCATGGTGAAAAGGTCTATGAGGTGCTTGTAACAGAGGAGGAAATGCTCAGAGCAGAGGATCTTCCAGGATTTTTCCGCATACATGCGGATAACCGTGATCTTAATTATGACAACTATTTTAAAAATGGAAGCAAAGCTCTTGAGACTGTCGGACAATATACATCTCACAACACACATAGGCTCGATGTGGAAGGTATGAAGAATTTGCTCAGAAAGCTCAAACTATTTGGGGGAGACTGCTGATGAATATACTTGTTACGGGAGCTCGCGGGTTTGTTGGGAGAAACCTTGTTGAGTCGTTAAAGAATATCAGGGACAACAAGGATCGCACAAGACCGGAACTTAAAATAGATAATATTTTTGAGTATGACATCGGTACAGATTCCGCTGAGCTTGAAAGATTTTGCAAAGATACCGATTTTGTTTTTGACTTTGCCGGAGTAAACAGACCGAAGGACAGCAGCGAATTTGTGACAGGAAATGTGGGATTTACATCAGCGCTGATTGGGTTGCTCGAAAAGCATAACAATACTTGTCCGATAGTTTTTTCGTCATCCGTTCAGGCAACTCTTGCAGGGCGGTATGCAAACAGTGAATACGGTAAATCAAAGCTTACGGCGGAAAATCTGTTCCTTGACTATGCAAACAGAACGGGCGCACGCGTACTCGTATATCGCTTTCCGAACCTTTTCGGTAAGTGGTGCCGCCCTAACTATAACAGCGTCGTAGCGACATTCTGCAATAATATTGCAAATGATTTGCCTATAAGCGTCAGCGATCCGGATATAGAGCTGGAGCTGCTTTATATTGACGATCTTGTCGGTGAGATGTTAGATGTCATAAACGCAAAAGAACACAGATGTAATTTCGAGGGAGCAAACACGATTGAATCGGACAGCGGTAAATTTTGCACCGTGCCGATAACTCATCATGTTACGCTCGGCAGAATAGTTGAGATTCTCAACACATTCAAGAGTCAGCCGGATACGCTCGTGATGCCGGATATCCCGGCAGGAAGCTTTGAAAAAAAGCTGTATAGCACATACCTGTCGTATTTGCCACGTGAAAAAGCAATTTCCGCTTTGAAAATGAATGCTGACGCTCGCGGCAGCTTTACGGAACTGTTGAAAACCGCCAATTGCGGGCAGTTCAGCGTCAATATATCAAAACCCGGCATAACAAAGGGCGAGCACTGGCACAACAGTAAATGGGAGATATTTATTGTGGTTTCTGGTCATGCGCTGATACAGGAACGACGAATAGGGTCGGATGAGATATTGAATTTCGAAGTGAGCGGAGAAAAGATAGAAGCTGTGCGTATGCTTCCCGGATATACGCACAATATAATAAATCTCAGTGATAATGAGGATTTAATAACGCTTATGTGGGCGAATGAACAGTTCGATCCTTTACACCCGGACACATTCGGAGAGGCGGTGGAAAGATGAAAGATTTTGAAAATATAAGCTTTAAAAATAACGGAAAACTGAAGCTTCTGATAATAATGGGCACGAGACCTGAGATAATCAGACTTTCTGCCGTGATAACCAAATGCAGAAAATATTTTGACTGCATACTTGCGCATACCGGGCAGAATTACGACTACAACCTGAACGGTGTGTTTTTTCATGATTTAAAGCTCGATGATCCCGATGTGTATATGGATGCCGTCGGAGATGATCTCGGCGCGACGATAGGCAACATAATAAATTATTCCTATAAGTTAATGCAGAAAATAAAGCCGGATGCACTCCTTATACTCGGTGACACGAATTCCTGCCTTTCGGCAATACCGGCAAAGAGACTCCATATCCCGATATTCCATATGGAAGCCGGAAACAGGTGCAAGGATGAGTGCTTGCCGGAAGAGACTAACAGACGCATAGTTGATATAATTTCCGATGTGAACATGGCTTATTCTGAGCACGCGCGCAGATATCTTGCCGAGTGCGGACTTCCGAAAGAGAGAACGTATGTGACCGGCTCCCCAATGGCTGAAGTGCTCCGCGCAAACCTCGCAGAGATAGAGAAAAGCAATGTGCTTGAAAAATTAGATGTGCAGTCAGGAAAATATATATTACTCTCTGCCCACAGGGAAGAAAATATTGATACAGAGAAAAATTTTCTGTCGCTGTTTTCTGCGATAAATGAACTCGCGGCGATGTATGATATGCCGATACTGTATTCGTGCCACCCGAGAAGTAGGGAGAGACTGAAAAAGAGCGGGTTTGTTCTCGACAGCCGCGTCAGATGCCATGAACCGTTTGGCTTTCACGATTACAACAAGCTTCAGCTCAATGCCTTTGCGGTCGTTTCCGACAGTGGCACGCTGCCCGAAGAAAGCAGCTTCTTTACGAGTATCGGAAAACCTTTTCCTGCGGTCTGTATAAGAACATCTACGGAGCGGCCGGAGGCTCTTGAGAAAGGTTGCTTCGTGCTTGCAGGGATAGATAAAACGGAGTTGCTACGCGCGGTAAAGTTGGCTGTTGAAATGAATGAAAATTCGGATTTTGGCGTCCCTGTTGCAGATTATACAGATGAAAGCGTGAGCGGCAGAGTAGTAAAAATCATTCAGTCATATACCGGCATTGTTGACAAGATGGTGTGGAGAAAATCCTGAATTTGATGCTCGTATTGATTTTTCTTTAAAATTCTACATATAGTAAACCGCTGATCAGCGCTGTCCGCAGGCGTTTGAAATCAGCGGTTTGTTATATATACAGTTATATATTTTGCGAAAAATCCGCAATGGCGGCGAAAAACATCAAGAAAATAAAAATAACGGCGGGCGAAAAATCGCCGACCGCCTGAAATATTTATAACGCAGCGTTATCAATCAAATAACCAAAAGACTGAATTCTTTTCGTTATTTATCCGCCGCTCTGCCTGCAAAATGCCGCCTGCGGGTGCACAAAACGGAGATAATCCGACCGCAGGAAAAAGACGATGCCCGAAAGGTGGAAAAAGGTATCCCCGGCTTTTTGCGTGACAGGCTGGTGGCAGTCCCCATCAACGATTAATAACGCTGCGTTAATAATTAAAGTATATCATTGAAAAATATATTTTGCAATGTCGATTTTTGCCAAAAAGCCGCAGACAAAACGGGCGTAATATAGCCCGAACATGCAAAAGCAGCCGCGCGGGCGACTGCTTTGCTTTATATCTGATTTATTCCGCGACTTTCATCGTCAATTCGAGTATGCGTCTGACGCTCGTCTCAAGGTCGGCGCGGGTTATCTTGCCGTTTTCAAAAACGGCTTTCAACTCCTCGGGCTCGCCGTCGCCCATCTTGACATCGTTGCCGGCGAGAACCTCGTCGGAGTGGCTGCTGTGGACGCCCCAGTCTGTTGTGACCATGCCCTTGAAGCCCCACTCGTTGCGGAGCATCTCGGTGAGCAATTCATGGCTCACCGAAGTGTGGCAGCCGTTGATGAGATTGTAGGAGGACATAATTGTCCACGGGTCAGCCTCTTTGACGCATATCTCGAAGCCGCGCAGATATATCTCCCTGAGCGCGCGCTCGGAAACTCTGGAATCGCATTCAAAGCGGTTCGACTCCCTGTTGTTGCAGGCGAAGTGCTTTACGGATGCGGCGATTTTCTGCGACTGGATGCCGCGCACATCGGCGGCGCAGCACTTTCCGGCGAGGAGTGGATCCTCGGAGAAATACTCGAAGTTTCGTCCGCATAGGGGATTGCGGTGGATGTTCATCGCGGGCGCGAGCCACACGCCGAGATTGTTTTCTCGCAGCTCCGCGCCGCCCGCCGCGCCGACTTCTTCAATGAGATCCGTGTTCCATGTGCACGCGAGAAGTGTTGCGCAGGGCCATGCCGTTGTGGGCACACCCGTTGAAG
>ULPX01091433.1_pt1 | contig 29573 bp, 19 predicted proteins | sample 1953911 | NCBI WGS metagenome assembly ULPX01 (sample SAMEA4835640, study PRJEB28245) | human gut metagenome | biome: gut microbiome; material: fecal sample | place: Denmark | collected 2008 | reverse complement strand
CTGTGATGTAATCATCTGTACTCCGTTTATCCACCTGGCATCTGTTACTCCTTTGGTAGATGCTGCCAAGATTGGTGTAGGTGCAGAAAACTGTGCAGACAAGGAGTCAGGCGCATATACCGGCGAAGTATCAGCTGCTATGGTTGCTTCTACTGGTGCAAAATATGTCATTCTGGGCCACTCTGAACGTCGTGCTTACTATGGTGAAACAGTTGCTATTCTGGAAGAAAAAGTAAAATTGGCTTTGGCTAACGGTCTGACTCCGATTTTCTGTATCGGTGAGGTACTGGAAGAACGCGAAGCAAACAAGCAGAATGAAGTGGTAGCCGCTCAGCTGGCTTCTGTATTCTCTTTGTCTGCCGAAGATTTCTCTAAGATTATTTTGGCTTACGAGCCGGTTTGGGCTATCGGTACCGGTAAGACTGCTACTGCAGAACAAGCACAGGAAATCCACGCTTTCATCCGTTCCTTGATTGCTGAAAAGTATGGTAAGGAAATTGCTGACAACTGCTCTATCCTTTATGGTGGCAGCTGTAAGCCTTCTAATGCAAAGGAACTGTTTGCCAACCCGGATGTTGACGGCGGTCTGATTGGTGGTGCTGCTTTGAAGGTTTCTGACTTCAAGGGTATCATCGATGCCTTTAATTAAATAGTTGAAAGCTGAAAGTTGAAAATGGATTGCATGTCGTATCTGCATAACTGTTTTCCATTTTCAGCTTTCCATTTTCCGTTATATAAAGATATTGACTCATGAAAAAGCTTGGTTTACTTTTAGTTGCATGTTTCGCTTTTGCAACGATTTCTGTAGCGCAGAATAATATTGTGAAAAGCCTGGAACGTAATGTGCCGGGACAAGGCAAGGTGACTATCCATCAAGATGCACGCATTGCGGCATTGATAGGTTCGGAGTATGTTCCTGCCGGTTCGGATGAGCAGAAAGTGATTAAAAGTTCGGGTTACCGCATACAAGTTTATGCAGGGAATAATACCCGTCAGGCCAAGAACGAAGCTTATGCGGTAGCTACCCGCATCAAGGAACATTTTCCCGAACTTACAGTTTATACCTCTTTCAATCCCCCCCGTTGGCTGTGCCGTGCAGGAGATTTCCGCAGTATCGAAGAAGCGGATGCCATGATGCGTCAGTTGCGGGCTACTGGTGTATTCAAGGAAGTTTCTATCGTGAAAGAGCAGATAAACATCCCCTTATAAAGAATTATCATGTTAGGAAAAGAAGAAATTGTATCTCCTTCATTAGATGAATTGAAGGAACATTATCACCGCATCCTTACTCTGTTGGGTGAAGATGCCGGACGTGAAGGTTTGCAGAAGACACCTGAACGGGTGGCGAAGGCCATGTTGTCGTTGACGAAAGGGTATCATATGGACCCGCACGAGGTACTCCGTTCAGCCAAGTTTCAAGAAGAATACAGTCAGATGGTGATTGTGAAAGACATTGATTTCTTCTCGCTTTGCGAACATCACATGCTTCCCTTCTACGGAAAGGCACATGTGGCATATATTCCTAACGGCTACATTACCGGACTGAGCAAGATAGCCCGCGTAGTGGATATTTTCTCTCACCGCCTGCAAGTGCAGGAACGTATGACTCTCCAAATAAAAGAGTGTATTCAGGAGACGCTGAATCCGCTGGGGGTTATGGTTGTTGTGGAAGCCAAACACATGTGCATGCAGATGCGCGGAGTAGAGAAACAGAACTCCATTACCACTACATCCGATTTTACCGGAGCATTCAACCAAGCGAAGACCCGCGAGGAATTTATGAATTTAATCAGGCATAATTCTTGACGGAGAACTCCCCGAATTGAATTTAAAAATTCAGGATGACTCTGTCTCCCAGCCGCTTTGCCATGATGCTTTTTACTTTGTTCAATTCGTTGTAGCGCTCCATGATGCTGTTACACTGGGTTTCATCATTGGCTATGGCAGGGTTCTGTAACGCAAATAGGGTATGCTTCAATTCTTCGCAGACGATGGCATATTTGAAGTTTATCATTAACCGTGGAATTAGCTCATAGAGGCGTTCTTCGTCCGTCACCATTTGTTCTATCTGTGATTTCCTTAACTGATAGCGGTTGCTGATAAGCTCCACACTCAGCTTGCTGATGACGGGGTCGGGATGCGCCACAAAATACCGTTCGGCGGTAAAACCCTCATTGTGGATACGTTCGGCAGCCTCTGTCAGGATTTGCCGGTGAAGCGGATTGTGGAAGGCAAGTTCGTCTTCTTTTAAATCATTGACTATATATTCAGTTACAGTGATAGGGGTTTCCTGCCCCTCTTCATTGGTGACATTGCACATCACCCGCTCACCATAGAGCACTACCATCTTCAGAATAAGTCGTTCGTATTTATAGAACTCCTGGCCCTCCTTGCCCTCCTGCGGGATGAAGGATACATATTCTTCCTCGGGTGGAAAAGGTGGAGGTGTTTCGGAAGGGAGATCGGCAGGCAGTGATTGGGACGGATAGCCAGCTTGTTGTGCGTCGGGGTTGGTAGCTGCAGTATGACTGCCATTGACCCCCGCTTCTGCATTGGCTCTTGCGGCATTGGCCGACCGACGCTCACGTTCTGCTCGCTCAGCTTGTTGCTCGGCTTGCTTTTCTCGACGCTTGGCAACCTCAGAAACCAGCAGTTTGTCTTCTACGTGCAATAATTGGGCGCACTCCTTGATATAGACATCACGCACAATGGCTTCGGGAATGATGGAAATGCTTTGCACAAGGTTTCCTATAAGCTCGGCACGCTTGATGGGGTCTTTTCCAGCATCTTCCAGCAACAGATTGGTTTTGAAGCGGATAAAGTCCGTTTCATTCTCTTGTATGAAGGCTTGGAATTCCGTTGCATTGTGCTTGCGGGCAAAGGAGTCCGGGTCGTCACCGTCGGGCAGGAGGCAGACTTTGATATTCATGCCCTCTTCCAGTAACATGTCGATGCCTCGGATAGAAGCCTTTATACCGGCAGCATCACCGTCGTAGAGCACTGTCATATTGTTGGTGAAACGATGAATCATCCGGATTTGTCCGGGTGTCAATGCCGTGCCCGAAGAGGCAACCACATTCTCTATGCCCGATTGGTGCATGGAAATGACATCCGTATAACCTTCGACCAGAAAGCAACGGTCTTGTTTCACAATGGCTTGTTTGGCAAAATATATGCCATACAGTTCATTGCTTTTATGATAAATTTCCGATTCAGGCGAGTTGACGTACTTCACCTTGACGCCTTTGGTGGCGCCGGCAAGCACACGTCCCCCGAAAGCCACCACCTTGCCGGAGAGAGTGTGTACCGGAAAGATGACCCGCCCCCAGAAGCGGTCGCGCAGTCGGTGGTCGTCCGTCTCGTAGCAGAGGCCGGTCTTGACAAGATAATCCTTTTTATAGCCTTTTTTCAAAGCTTCCTGGGCAAGGGCATCGTGGCTCTCGGTACAATAGCCCAACTGGAACTTCTCGATGATGTCATCCCGGAAGCCGCGGCTGCGGAAATAGGCCATGCCGATACTCCGTCCGTCTACGTGGTTCTTTAGGATATTCTGGAAGTAGTCACGGGCAAAGTTGTTCACAATGAAGAGGCTTTCCCGTTCGCTCTGTGCTATCTTCTCCTCGCTGGATAGTTCGCGTTCTTTGATTTCAATGCCGTATTTTTTTGCGAGATATTTCAGCGCCTCAGGATAAGACATCTGTTCGTGCTCCATGATGAAATGCACTGCATTTCCTCCTTTTCCGCAGGCAAAACACTTGCAGAGCCCTTTGGCGGGGGATACATAGAAGGAAGGGGTTTTGTCATCGTGGAAAGGGCACAGACCTACATAGTTCACACCGCGTTTGCGCAGGGTGACAAAGTCTGATACGACATCGTATATCTGTGCGGCATCAAGTATGCGGTCTATGGTGGGTTGGTCTATCATTGTCTCTTTTCTAACTTGTGCAAAAGTACATGATATTTCTTGGATAATCAAAAAATATCATATAGGAAAGAGCAGACCGGAACCCTACATCATCATAAAATTCCCGTGGATTGTATAGTCGAGTTTTTCTTTCAATCTTTGTATGTCAACCGGCTTGGACATATATCCGTTAAAGCCATTCTGCATAATCTTTTCTTTGTCCGAAGCAAAGGAGTATGCCGTTACTGCAATGATAGGTACCGTCTTGGATACTTTACGTATTTCGCGAGTAGCTTCATATCCATCCATTTTAGGCATATTGATGTCCATGATGACCACATGCGGATGAAACTTCTGATGGAGTACCACGGCTTCCTCCCCATCCCAAGCATGAACCAACTCATAATCTTTCTGTAGGATAGACTTGAACAGCATATAGTTGCTTTCGTTGTCCTCTGCTATCAGGATTATAGGCTTTTCCTTGCTTCTCTCGTTCAGAAGAGGCATTAAAGTTAGATTATTTTCCTTTTGAGCCTCTTTCGGTTTATAAGGTATTGTAAACCAGAAAGTACTTCCTTTACCTTCTCCTTCGGATTCTACTCCGATGCGTCCTTTCATTTTTGTGACAATGTTTTTGCATATTGAGAGCCCTAATCCCGTTCCTTGTATAAAGGTGTTTACTTTGGTAAACCGTTCAAATATTTTCTTCTGATTCTCTAGTGAGATGCCTATGCCCGTATCTTTTACGTAGAAATAGAGTTCTTCTCCACGGATTTTGTATCCAAACATAATCTCACCTTTCTCTGTAAATTTTGCAGCGTTGACCAGCAGGTTGATGAGGACTTGAGAGAGACGGTTATGTTCTGTCTGTACATAACAAACTGGTACTTCAGGAACGAATTGTAGGGCAACACCTGTTTGCAGTCTGCCTCGTACAGTGTTTTCCACATCTTTTGCCAACTGATTTAAGTCGACATTCTGATAATTGAATTCCAGTGTATTTGCTTCTATTTTTGAAAGATCCAGGATGTCACTTACCAGTTGCAATAGCAACTGGTTGTTGGTTTCTATGATACTGATGAACTCTTTGCGTTCGGTTTCGTTTTCGGTTGCAGTCAGCAGGCTGGAGAATCCTACGATGGCATTCAAGGGGGTACGTATCTCGTGGCTCATATTGGCTAGAAATGCAGATTTCAGCCGGTCGGATTCTTGGGCTTTTTCTCGTGCTCGGATAAGCGCTTCTTCTTGCCTCTTGCGTTCTGTTATCAGTAAAAGGGAGCCGACAAGCGATATTGGACAGCCGTTTTTGTCGCGCTGGTCAATTACTGCGTTGGTTTCCATCCAATCTGTTATTTTTCGCCCTTCTACTTCGGTGATAATACGATATTCTTCTTTGATATGCTGCAACTTGCCTGAAATGAGATTTTCATGTACATGGTGCATACGTTCGAAGTCTTCCGGGTGTATCTTTCGGAAATATTCTGACGCCTTGATAATATCTACTTGGACTGTAGAGTTCTTCTCCTTTGTAAAGTTCATGTGGTCTAATATCTTTTGTGCTTCGCAATAAATCAGACCCTCCTTTAAATCCCAGCGCCATGGTATGATGCGTGCTATGCCCAATGTCATTTCCAGTTTTTTATTAATCTCTCGCAATGTGTTTTCGGCATCTTTGCGCGCTGTAATATCTACGGCAAAGACATCCAAAGTGTGTTTTTGGGATGCCGGGCAAAGAATGAATTCGTAAAAGCTGTTTGTTTGTTTGAAGTAATGAGTAAATGTTACCGTTTGCTTTTCTTGGAATACCATTTCCATGAAATGTGTCAGGTGCTCTATTTGGGAGAAGGCATTTTTTTGTGAACCATCGGTAGTTGGCGTAAACTGGTCGTTGAAAATAATATTGCCGCATCGATAGCTCATATCTGCTATCTGTCCCGTTTTGTCGAAGAAAACCTCTATTTGAGTATAAGATATCGGCATATTACGTAAAAGGGTATCATGGGCACTTAGCAAGGTGATTTTCTTTTGCTGGAACCGATAAATGACTAAAGCTATGATAAGTAGTGAGAGTATCAACACTACTCCGCAAATAATCCACCATTGATACTTCTGCCAGAATGTAAGCGGTTTATTGATGAATACCGAGTCCTTAGGACAGAGTGTGGTGTCCAGACCGTCCATCTGCAGTTGCTGGTAGTTGATGAAGGGATAGGATTTCTTGCTATATGTAAATGGGATATTCTGTGCATCCTCTCCTGCAAATATCTGTTTGAGGGCTGAAGAAAGCGCGTTTTGCACTTCCATGCGGTCATAGAAATATCCTCCCGCAAACCCCTCTTTACCCACATAGGCATTCCTTAATGCAAATACGGGTTGAGGCGATGATGCAACTAACTGAAAGTCTCCACTGATGAGTGTAGGAAAACCGAGTAGATTCTTACGCTCGTAAAACCATGTGGAAAATAGCATACCCGTCTCCGGTTCATCATTTAGCAGATATGCCTGTAATTCGTTTTGGTTTCTTTCATTACCTATTAAGCGTTCATAGTGGAGGTTTGGATACTTTGACGTTATATAGGCATGAATAAGCCGGTCCAAGTCTTGGTTATGATAGAGTTCATCTGCTGCGAATACAATCGTTTTCATTTTTGGCAGCATCTGTACCATCATGTCGATGGTCTCTTTGTACATATACGGCGTTTCGATAAAAGTAAAGTTGTATTGCGGCCGCAGGTCAACCAGAGGAGATGTGATGGCATTGGAAATGTGTATAGGACGTCCGGTGAAATAATATTCCCGTGGAGCATACGTGTCTTCGTTGCCGACCAATACTATTGGAATATTTCCCCACTCACTCAAAATACGTTCCCTTAAAGTAAAAGCCATGTTGCCGAGAAGTACAAGATAATCGGGTTTCTTATCCTGGAAACGTTCGAAAATGCCATTCTCCATCCGGATATACAATGAGTCATTACGAATGAACGTCCCGTTCATGTGTACTACATCGGCTGTGATGTCCTCTATAGGAGATGTTTGCAGCAGGATGGGAGTTATAAGTTCTTGGCTCCAGGGTGCGCTTTCATTGTACGAGTTTATAATAAGTAATCTGTGGTGTTTGCCGACTATGGTTGCTGTGGCAAACGCCGAACTTAAATATAGAAAAATGAAACATAAGCTAATTATGCATCTTTTAGATAAAAATACTTTCATGACCTGATTTTTCAAGCAACACATTGTCTAATGGCAATTTAATTGCTACGTATTATTTATACAAAAATAATACAAATGTATTTTAATCATAAAATATAGTCGCTAAAATTAAAAATAATTAACGGCGTCTTTTTGTTTTATGCACTGGAAGTTTAATGTAATTATTATTTCATATATCTGTCTTGTATTATCTGGCAAGTGTGTACAAGGGTGAGAGCAGATAGAAAAGGGAGTTGACAGATTGTAATAAAAAGATGAAAGGGATATTTTCATCTTGAAAAAAGTTATATTTTTGCACCCGCTTTTGAAAATGGTATCGGAGACATTTTTGTTTTTATATAAATTCAATTGGTATTATGAACATTTTTTGTAAGAAAATCTTTGTTCCCCTTTTGTGCGGAACATTATTTTGGGGCGCTTGCTCAGATGATGCACCGTCCGGAGAAGATAGCGGGCAGCAAACTTATTCATTGGTGGTGAAAAGTGTCACTGCTTCGGGAGAGGATTCCTTCGGGGAACTGCGTGAGGTATCGGTTTTTCAGTTCAGTGGCGGCAGCTTATATAGGACGCAATTGCTGAATCCGAAACAAGATGGTACATCCAGCATCTCTGCACTCAGCGGCTCGCGGTTATATTTTCTTTCAGAAGTGAAGCTGCCCGTTCAGGAAGAGAAACTGACCGAAGAGGAATTGTGTAATATGGCCATTGGCGAAGGGCTTCATGATAATTCCGCTCCGGATTTCATGTCGGCGGTGGTTCAATTGGAAGATGATGTCGAGACGCGCAATAATCCGGAGGTCAGTGTGGGCATGAAACGTGGGGTGGCCCGTATCGACCTGAACACTACGGCCGACGATAAGACGCGGATTGAGGAGATTATAGTGGAAGATGCCCCGGCCGAAACTTTTCCGTTTCAGGAAGGCGTTGCCGTGTCAGACAAGACGGTGAAATATGTGAAGACGTTTGAACCGGCATTCGGAGGAGAACAGCCGAGCGTATTCCGTATTTTTGAAAGCATGTGTCCGGTCCATGTCGTTTTGCGTGGTACGTATGATGGGATTCCCATCAGGCTGAAAATGGAGTTGCCGCGTATAGAACGCAACAAGGTGTATGAATTGTCGGTACTTAACGTAGGGGCTACGGTAGAAGGCGTTTTCGAAATCAAGCCGTGGGAAGAGGGCGAAACGGTGACTGGCAAGCCCGACGCGGACCATCGTATTCTGTTGGATGCTTCCCGGTCTGTCATCCCCGAGGGAGTATCGGTAGATTATGAGAACAACATTGTAGAAGTGCCTATGACGGGAGTAGATGGCATGCAACTGGCGTTTCTTGCCGACACCCGGATAGATATTGCATCTGCCGAAGGAGTTGTGGATGGCGTGATGCTGACCGACATGGCGGTGACCGAAGAGGCCGAAGGGATTGTCTCTTCCTTCAGCGTATCTGTTCCGGCGCAAGGCAGCGGACGGTTGGGCTATTCGTTCATGGTACACCTGAAGAATGCGCTTATGGCCGGTTCTTATGACTACGTGGAAGTGCGCGTGGCTCCCAGCGACAAGCAGATTGAAACGGTGGAGATGGCAGGAAGCGTGTGGATGGCTTTTAATGCACGCAGCAGCGACCTCGAAGACCAGATTTATCCGTTGGACGGTGCCACGGTGGAAGACATGTATCGCACCAGCTGGATTAATACAGTCGGCGGTTTGTTCCAGTGCGGCCGCAAGTATATGTATGTGCCTTGGCAGGGATATAACCCTTCCAACAACTTGGGCAACCAGACTGCCGACATGCCTTGGCAGAACGATTCGCACATGCCTTGCCCCGAAGGCTATAGGGTGCCTACCCGCGACGAACTGAACTCATTGCTTCCGAAAGGCCAAGAGATTCCCGGTACTTATACGGCGGGAAACGGAGAGCGGATTACCGCCACGCTCCATGTGGGAGAAGGTACGTTGGTGACTCCTACCGGTGTCACCGGAACACAACATTACGTGAAGTTTACTTCGGAAGATACCGGCCGTTACCTCATCATACCTTTGGCAGGCGGGAAAGGCGACAAATCGACCTCCAACAATCCCTCTTTCGGAAAACGTGCCGTGTTGTGGACTAGCCAGCGCGACGGTTGTCCCGGAGGATATGCCTGGGCCTATTGGATGCAGTTCGAAGGAAAAGATTCGACCGTCATTGCCGAACAGCGATTGCAGATGGAGGCGTTCGCGTCCTTGCGTTGTGTAAAGAAATAGAGGAGGGCAGGACATGAAGATTATAAGAATTATAATGCTTTTGGGATTGCTGCCGTTGCTGGCCAGCTGCTCTTCGGACGGGCTTGGCTTCGACAGCGCTGAACAGGCCGGCGCAGGGCAGGTGACCTTCCGGTTCGGCTTGCAGGCAGATGTCACTGCCGGGGTGCGCACCCGCAGCGAACAGCCGGAACCGATAGCCCGTATGTGGTATGCCATAGCCGACGAACGGGGCGAAGTAATCAAGCCGTTGTATCAGAAACTGGAAGCCGATTTCTCCAAACTGACCATCGAAGGATTGGGGGATGGCGACTATACCGTGGTGTTTCTTGCTACCACCCATCCGGAATCGGATATTACGGTTGACGAGCCGGCCCTGCTGTCGGATGCCTGGCTGGTGAATCACGTGGAAAAGGCACCGCTTGATGAGGCCTGGTTCTATAAGAAGATAGCGTTGCACATCGGCCGGGAGCAGGCTCCGGTGATGCAGACCGTCTGCCTGGAACCTTGTGTGGGCAGGGTAGATGTCGATTTGGATGTGTCGTCCGACTATATGTGGCGGTTTATCCGCAACATAGAGGTCTCTTTCGATGATGCCCAAGGGGTGTATGCCGGTATTCAGGCCGGTGGCGAGTACGCAGGTGCCGGAGGAGTGGACGCTTACAACATCACGCAGCGCCGTTCATTCTACTCGTTGCCCGGACGGGAGGCACTTTCCGGACGGGTGACGATTGAGTCGGAGCGTAGCGACGGAACTTCCTTTATGCAGGTCTATCGCTTCAGTGGTTGCAAGATAGAAGCCGGACGCGTGTCGCATATCCGCATCAATTACCGCCATCCCGAAAGTGGCGAAGGCTTGCTCTATGTACGCGAGGAGGATTTCTCCCGATTCCGGACGGATACCATGTTTCTGGCCGACGAACCGCGCGAGGTGTTCTACGATAGCAATCGCCGTTCCTTTCGGGTGAATGCCCCGTTGCAGGTGTCGGTGTCCGATGATCATCAGCTGCTTGTAAAGTTCTTCTCGCCGATTGGCATCAGTGGCGTCAAGATACTGTGCCGTTTCAACAAGGTGAGCACGGAATTCTTCGAACTGGCTCGTTTCGACCGCATTTATCCGTTTATGGAGGCATCGTTCCCCTTGCCGGTGGTCAGTTCGGAACGTACGTTTGTAGCGGAGAACGGTCGCCGGATAACAGTTCCGGCACAGCCGGAACTCTCCAATGACGATGTGACGTTGCTTGTCCGTACGGAAGACCCCTTCATGAAAAAGATAGAGCAGATAGACAGCCGGTGGTTTATTCGCTTTTCCGCTTATTCGGCCGATAACGGGCATGCTTATTGGCGGCACATGGATCCCTTGCTTTGTCGTCACGGAGTGGCGTTGGCGCTCAACATGGCTTTCATGTTCGCTTCCGAAGAGTTCAATGTGGAAATGAATGCCTACGAGGGCAAGCTGAAGGACAATGGAGGAAATCCGATAGACCTGGATGCTTTGCGGCAAAGAATCCGCAACCACGGCGGTCTTGTGTTGGGCCGTGTGGTCGGAGTAGGTGGCTTGGGTGGAGGCAATACTTATGGCCTGGCCGATTATTGTTATAAAGGTGTCTACTTTGATGCCACGGCACCCGGCTCCAATCCGCATAATTATCCTCGCCAGGCCATGTTCCACGAGTATGGGCATTGCTTGGGCTACAGTCATAGCAGTACGATGACATACGGCGACCAGTGGACAGTGCTTTGTGCTACGGTTTTTGTGGCCATGGGGCAAGACGGCAAATTGCCGGTATGTTCAAAGGGGGCGGTAGAGGATTTGCCTATGTGATTCCATGCCGGTTGGCACGGTTCTTTTATTGGGGGGAGTTAAAGGGGGTTATCGTCCTTTACTCCCCCTTTTAGCTCTCACCCGTAATCAGTTCGGATTCCAGGTGGTCAATGCGCCTCTCCAAGGGGCTACTTCGACAGATAGTGTGAGGTAGTGACTGTCTTTTTCATCCGGGGTGTCCGGAGTTATGGGAGCGGGGTCGTTTTCCGAAATGCGCGGATGTCCCAGACGGTTGATTCCCGTTACGGAAAGCTTGTAAATGTTGTTGCGCACGATGGCAAACTCCATAGGTCCCGTCACGGTGTCGTCGTTGTTGTCATTGTGCCGGTTCCAGCAGAAGTAGTAGCAGTAATAGCCTGCTGCGTCGTAGTCGTCCGTGTTCGATTGGTAAAGGGTGAACTGTGCCTTTTTGGCGGCTTTCCTGAAATTGGCCTGGAATGCCTCGTTGCCAATGTTCTGTTCATGCCACTTTTGCCACAGATAGTCCGGGCTTGTTTTGTCTGTGCTATAGACGGCTGTTTGCCCATTGCTTTTTATGGTGATATTCTTCTTCTTCTTCTCATTTCCGAATACGGCTTTATAGAACCTGCTGTTCTCCTCTGTCAAGAAAGCTTTTTCGCGCACTTCCTCCCATGTCACGTAGAGTGTATTGGCATAGGAATAAAGGATGGGGTCTTTAGCCGGATTTCCCTTGGCATTTGCAATGGCATCTTTCAGTTTCCGGGATGCCTTGTCGGTCGCCATGATTTGCCCCTTGAATACGATGCCGGTGCTGATTCCGTTCTGTTGCAGTTCTATGCCGGGAATGGTGTTTTCGGTTACATACCGCCATGTGTGGTACCCTTTCCCTTTATTCTTGACAACCTTTGAAATTTGCGAGGTGTACCATTGGCTGCGTGCGGTGGCGTCAATGTCCCAGTTTCCCCCTTCATAGTTGCCGACGCAGAAGTTGAAGAAATCCTTGAAGGGATAACTTTTATCGATGTTTTTGGCGGTTCCGCTTTTTATTGCGGCATCCGTATCTACCACATAGTTGGTTTTCGGGCCGTGGCTATGTTCCGCTCCGCATATCTGTGCGTTGGCATTGGCACCGTTGTCCGACACGCGTCGCAAGTAGTAGAAGTCGCGGCTCATGTTTACCAAAGCCATTTTGGTCAGTTTCACTTTTAGGGTGGCGTTTCCTTCGTCATTCCCCACTACGTAGGTTTGGTCTTTGTTTTTACTTCCATCCTTGGAGTCGAAGCGCGCCACGGCACGTTCCACCAGGATGGTGCCTTCATTGTTCACCTCTTTTTTTCCGGTGCCTTTATGGTTTGTTCCGGAGAAGTGGAAGGGTGTGCTCTCTTGGAAATGGCTTTTCCAGGATTCTATGTTTTTAGGAATTCTCTTTTCAATGCACGTTCGGGTTGCGGTGGACATAAGGAATCCATGCTGATGGTCTTTTCCTCCCCATACGCTTTCTCCTCTTATTACATTGCCGTTGGCATCTTCAGTTATATTCTCGGTTTTGTGTATCCATTCTTTCAGCATGAAGTGCTCTTTAAAGAGGTTTTGCAGTTCGTTTGTAGGGTTGCAGAAGACGTAGAGGTGGATTCTGTCTTTTCCTTCATCGAGTATCCCGTCGGCCTTGTAGTAGGCAGCCAATGCGGCTTTGTCGATTTTCTGGACGGTACTGACGGTGCCTTTTGCTTTGTTGAGGTTTGTCAGTGATACTTGTTCGCCGCAGGCAATGAATTTGTTGTCTTTATCTGCCAGTACAAGCAGGATGTTGTTCACCCGATTTTCGTGCTCTTCTCCCGTTATGGCATTGCCGGTGCTGTTGTTGTCGGTTTTATTGTTTTCATTTGTTGTGTTTTTATCAGTTGTGGACAGTTGCACTTGTACGTTCACGTACACTGCATCTTCCGGTTTGTCCGGCATTGCATCTGTTTTACGCCTGCTTTTGGGTTAGTAGGGTTGCCGCAACTTGTAATGGTACATATCGCCAATATGCTGATAAAAAACATGTTCCAGTATCTCTTTTTCATAGCGTAAATTTATTAAGAATTTCGGCATACAAAAATAAGACAAACGACAATGGATTCCAATTTTTAACTATTTTTTTCTGACTTTTCTCTATAAATGTTCAAATTCTTCTGTTGTCAGTTTGGTTGCTTGGATAATCATTTCCGTAGCTACTCCCATTGTTTTGAGATTGCGGGCTATCTCGAAACGACTGGCTCGTATACCTTCTTCTCTCCCTTCTTCTCTTCCTTCCATCAGCCCTTCCAGTTTATTGCCTTTTTGGGGGTGATTTCGAGTAGAGTTCATCGTTATGCTATTCTGAAGTAGGGCGGCAGATGGTGGCGTACATCTCCCTGCATTCTTCGGAACTGTCGACTGTTTGTAAGTGAACTACCCTGGTCGTTCGAGTGAACTACCGGTGTCGTTCAATCGAATAACTGGGGTCGGCTGCCTGAACGACCCTGGTCGTTCACTTGGATAAAAGCGCTCCGATGTGCTGAAGGCGGCGACTTGCCCGATGCGAAGAAGGGTGTTTCAGAATCACGTGTCGACGGTTTGTCGGTTGCTGATGCCGTTTCTCTTTATCATAGAAGAAAAGAAGTTTCACCGGAAAAGCCGATAGATAGGGCGAAAGTGTGATAAGGTGAAGGCTGTGAGGGTTTGAAATCATTCTCCATGTAGGGACTGATTCCAGCTTTCTTCCGCAAGGTGTGAGAGGACTTGCTCCGGCAGTGCTTCTTTCAGGAGGACGTGTTTTTCTTTGTCCAGCAGGTAGAGGGTGGGCATGGAGGGGAATATGTACAGTTCGTTGTCGGTGAGGGTGGGAGAGGCGGTTCCGGCCGTCCAGCCTGTGGGCAGTCTGTTTCCGGCACGGGGGGCGGCTTCGGGACGCGGGGCTGTTTCGGGGGTGTTTTCGGTGTTGATGGCTAGCACGGTGAGCAGTCCGTCGTGCAGCATCTGCTTGAAGAGACGGTCGGCGTGCAGCAGGGCGATGGTCTGGCGGCAGTGGGTGCAATCGGGGTTGTAGAACATCAGGAGCAGGCAGTGGGCGGAGGGGGTGGTGTGCAGCGTCCGGTGGTCTCCTTCCGAGGTGAAGTAGGCGAAGTCGGTGGCTATGGTGCCGGGGCGGTTCTTCAGGGCGGCAGAGAGGAGGAAGCGGGGGCGGGACTTTTCGGTATCATCCAGCAGGGGGGAGTGGGCGATGGCTTCCAGAAAGGGGATGAAGTGCTCTTCGCTCTGCATGGGCGAACCGGTGGTATAGAGGTACTTCTCGGCCAGTTCGGCCAGTAGCAGGTAGGTGGGTTTGTCGGCTTCGGCACGCTGCATTAGCAGGTGCACGGCTTCGGTGCGGGCTTCGGCAGGCGCATGGGGGAAGAGGGAGAGGTAGTTGACGAGGTTCTGCTCCATGAAGTCGGAATTGCGGCTGCGCAGGGTGTCGGAGAAGGACATGCCGTCCCAGAAGTGTGCCAAGAGGTAGGCAGCACGTTTCCGGGGAGTGCGCAGGGAATCGGGGATTGCCGGTAATGGCAACTCTGCCGACAAACTGTCTGCCATTCCGGATACGGCAACTTGTTCGTTTATCGGAGTCCCTGCGGAGAGGTATATTCCTCCGATGAGCAGGCTGATAAGTATAAGGACAGACTTTGTCATCTCATTTCATGATAGTGTTGCCATGCTTAACTACTGCCATATGGCTTGCCGTCCAGCCAAAGGTCTCTAATTTTATCCTCGTAACCGGTAAAGAATGGGGTGTCTTTATTGTAAGATGTAATGTTGTGTCCCATACCATCAAATACGAAATCATCGCCAGGCCACTTGCCGTATCCAATCCATCCCATATAATAATCTTTAAAATCAGAATCTGCTATATCAATGTCGTTATAGAGGCGGATAACTTTGATTTCATTGCCATGCTCATCCTTCTCAATGCTGATCAAATCCTCTATCAGGCTAAGGTCATTCTTTTGGTTATTACAATAATCATAAAACCTGACTAAGTCATCTATACTGTAAATACCCTTATGCTTGGGAGAATGCCCCGAGCTTTGTGGAGGAGCAGTGGTCCATCCATGTATGGTGATGACCGTTCCAAACACCTGGCCGTCCTTTACCCGCAGGCGCAGTTCCATGTGTTCGCCGGCTTTCAGTTCTGTCAAGTTCTCGATGTTTTCCAGGTGTCCGTAATATGGTCCGCATGTTTCAAATCCTTCTTTTTCTCCTATCCAAACCCTGCCTTCTACTATGAATTCTCCGGCTTCTTTGAAATGGAACGGGGGCAAATAGAAAGGATAATAAGAATAATCGCCTGCTATATCGGGATTGATGCGGGACAGTGCGTTGAAACTGAGTCCTTTTTTCTCTTTGTCTTTGTCGGTAATCTCGATATAGGGCTTGGTCGTATGGTCTGTGTTATTGATGTTTGTACGAAAAGTACCGGATTGCGGCATGTCGGGAAATGTAATGGTCGCATCGCTTAATTGGTCTGTTCCGCCATCAGTCTTTACTCTTGTTATTCCGGTCACCGTAACTTTACTCACCAGATGCTGGAACTGCAACTTTACATAACTTCCGTTTGTCCGGTAGTTCACCGGTCCTGCTTGGGTAGCGATGAATTTTTCGAGAGCAATGTTGTTCTTTTTATGTATCTTGCTATAGCTGTCAATTTCAGTTCCAGTAGTTGGTGGTAGAAAAGAAACTTTTCCCGTTTCCATGTTCTTGTCGTCCATCGTTACGGCAGCTTCCGGAACATTCCAGGCATGGAAATAATGTTCGGTTGTAGTATTCAGCCACTCCAGCTTACCTGTTTCCGTGTCTGTTGCCACTAATATTCCGGCGGTTCCCCCTTCTTTTACGGTATATGTGCCATCCGTCTTGAATCCCGCATCTGCCCCTTCGGCGAAAGCATGGATGTAGATATTGCCATATCCCGACTCGAAGCTTATGGGGTCTGTCTTTTCGCTTTCCTCGCTATCGTCCGCGCGCGTGGCGATTTCGTGCACCGCCCCGTTGAATGCGATTTCGGGGGAGGCGGGTAGGTTTTGCAATTCTTGCTGGTCCGTACATGCCGGCAGAGTGGTGGCAAGTACCATTATTAAGGTGCTGAACAGTTTTCTTTGTATCTTCATGAATCAACTCATTTTTCAAAGTGAGACTTTGGTTCCGTGCTGCTTGTATCTTCATCGTCCAGCTGAATGCCGGAGAATGTTATGCCGCTTACTGTTTTGGCTACATTGTTGTTGCCCCAATAACCTTCATCCGACCTATGGATAGGAATGATACCGGCAAATGTGCCGATGTAGTTGCCGTCGCCGGTTTTTTCTGTGTTGGAACTGTTACCGGTAGTAGCGCCGGGGCTTCCCGTAAGTTGGTCTCCCCACCAGGTGGAACGGAAAACCAATTCCTCAGTATTCAATGTGGCGATGCACCCGAATGCCCCTCCGGTTGCATATCTGACATCCGTGGAGACCTCACCTTGCCAACCTTCCACTGTGCATAACGCGTTGCAATTCTCGATGAGGAAGTTGAATAAGCGTCCCGCTATTCCTCCGGTAAATGATTTGCCGTTTCCTGCGTTTGCTATTTTACTTCCTTGTCCGCCCTTCACGCTGCCATTTACGGAAATGTTTGTGAACTTCTTGTTCACATCATTGTTGTCCGCGCTTCTCAAGCGTCCGGCCATGCCACCTGCATAATTGTATGAACCTGAGGATTGGCTTGCATCGACTGCTACCAGCAAAGTAACATTGTCAATGTCACCATTAGAGAAGCCTACAATGCCTCCGGTGGACATGGAAGAACTGCTTTTGCATGTGTTCGTTACGGAAATTGTAGCCGGATTGGTGTTGTCAAAATCCGAACATCCGGTCATTGTTCCGCCGTTCTGGCCTATGATGCCGCCTACGAGTACTTGGTCATTAAGTAAGTCATCGGGAGTTTCATTTCCGACGGTGATGGATATATTTTTCCTTACCCCGATATCGGATATACTGCCATTGTTGAGTCCTGCTACGCAACCGATGGAGTAGGCCTTTATGTCATCGGTTTTTTTCAAATCTACAGTCAATGTCAAGTCGTTGATGCGTACGTTGCCTATCTCACCGCTTTGGCTGACCGAACGCGACAATCCTCCATACTTGTCTACCGAAGTGTCTATCCTGCCTTGTATTTGAAATCCATTGATACCCAGATTGTACAACCGCCCTTGAATTTCGTTGAATAGGGGACGGACAGAATTGTGGATGTAATGGAAATCGGCATCAAAGGTTACGGCTGTCGACAGACTCAGAAGCCCCGTAAGCGCATTGGAAAAATCCTTATCGTTTAATGGGTCTTTCTTTTTAAAGTCCAAATCTCGAAGCAGGATTACTCCCGTGCGGGTACTTTGAAGTATAGGAGTATCTTTCTCTTCGTAAGGCTTTCCTTGGCTGGCGGCTTCGAGAAAAGCGGGAATATTTTCCAGTTCATAAATATCTTGGGGATTTTCCGGGTTGCTCCAGCCGTCATCATCTGTCACGTCAAATACGATGCCTTTGTCCTGGGTAATGTCCAGAGTGTACGAATGATTGGCTTCCAGTTTCTTGAGGTTGTCGGAGTTGAGGGTGATGTAACTGCGGTTGTTGCGGTAGTTCAGCTTCGCACCGGAGTAATTTCCCGGCTCCAGATAGAGCGTCACGACATTACCGCTTCCGGCATTCAGCGAACGGGCGATGTGTGTGCTGTTGTTATTGTCCGGTTGTGATGTCCATTCGAATTTCAATCCTTGCTTCCCGTCCCTTGTCAACCGGTAGGCATTGTGGAAACTTGTTGCGTCTTGGGTGAACCAATATTCGCTTACGGTGCTTGCGTCTAGCTCGGTGACAGACAGCCGGGTACATAGGTGGCTGAAGACGAGGTTCACCGTATGCCCGAATGGCAAATCCTTTGGGGCGGTGGTACCCAGCATGGGACCTGTGTCGTCTGTGGTGCCGGTTTCGTTCAGTTCGCTGAGCTGTCGGGTTGCCCCTTCGCTCCCTTCGCTGATGGCTCCGTTGGACCCCGATATGTAATAAGCCTTGAACCGTCCGAAGTCGCAGTTGTAGGGCCATGTAATTTCATTGTTTTCCATGACAGACTTCCAGTCTCCGTTTTTCTGGTATTGATAGGCGCAGTATTGCACCGGTTCTATCAGCTTCTCTTTTTCGTCTTCCGTTCCTTTTATATAGAACGATGCGGCAATGTGTATCACGTCGCCTTCCTCGAAGTTAGTCTTCCCGGCGGTGTTGCCTCGCGTAGAGAATCCGTCTGCGGCATATTGCGCCGTGAAGCAGGCCGCCACTCCTTCGGGATGTCCGTTGGCAGGAGATTCGGGTTCGTCTTGTCTGTCGCAGCCCGATAGCATACACAACATGCTGCATGCCAGCAGGGTTCGGTATATATGTTTCTTGATAGTGCTCATGAATTTCTTTTATTTCTTTATTACTCCGGTTGCATTTACATTGGTTATTTTTCCTCCGGTGGAGGTGCCGGTTCCCAGTACCTTGTTTGCCGTTGTGTTTCCACCCATGATGGCTCCCGTCAGAATGCAGTCTTTTGCTTCTCCGCCTGTCATTTCTCCGGCAAAGGCTCCGGCATGTCCGTTGTCGACAGACTGGATGGAGATGCCCTCTACCCTGCAATCGCTTACGCTTCCGCCTGCCATGCAGCCTGCCAGCGTACCGCTTATTCCTCCGCTTGCTGTGTTGCGGATGTTGATTCCGGATATGTTCAGTCCTTGGATATAGCCTCCTTCGCTGATAGTGCCGGCGAAGCCTGCGTAATGCTTGCCGCTTCCGCTGTCGCCGCCGTTTTGCTGCAGAACGATGTTGCTGAGAACATGATTGCCGCCGCTGATTGTATCGCAAAGGTTTATGAGATAAGCGGCAACGGCATTGGATGACAATTCGGAAAGGTTGAGATCTGCTTTGATGTAGAAATTCCACCCTTTATTGATATATGTGCCATAATTCGATAGATTTCTGTGCGTTTCATCGTTTTTCAGTTCATCGCCGGTTGGCCTGCTGTCTTTTGCAGGGTATGTGCGGATGAATGAATTGTAGGCTTCATACCATGCTTTGAAATCTTTAGACTCGGATATTCCGTTGGGTTTGGATATAGTGATGGATTCATCACTTCCCCAGGCCGTGATATTCCCTCCGCGTACCACCGGAACCAGATTTTCCTTTTTCACGGTCACCTGGAATATATTGTTGTTCGTCAGTTGACCGTGGGGGCCTCCCTCTGTCTTAAACACTTCGTGAGGCAAATACAATTTCCACTCTGTTCCCTCATTGTCTTTGATGGTGATATGGTCCACTTTGGTTTTCCGACTGATGCAAGGAAGAATTACATCGTAATAGCTCTTGTCGTCCTCTCCGACTTTCCATGCCGTGAATTTGTTGCTGTCGCCGGTCAATACAAATTTCTTGAATGATGCGTTTTCGGAATCTCCTTCTTCTTTGTCTGTTATCCGGATCTTATCGGCCTTCTGATCCAGATAGACGTTGATTTCCTGTTCCGTAGCATTGTCGAATCCTTCGCCACATGTGATTTGAAGCCGGCAGAATGCGTGGTAGAAGGTATAGCCCTCCCCCTCTTGGGAGGTTGCTGTAAGAAAGTCATATACCCGTTCGTTTGTAGAATCAATGACAGATACACCGGCATCTGTCATGATATCCTCCGAATAGGGATAATAAATGTACAGATCTCCTAATTGGGTTATATCGGCATTGACGGTGTCGTTGACAAATACATATTTCTTGCTGTCGGCATAGTTAAATTTCATTGGGAGGTTCACCAATTTCCCGTCGCTGCCCGATGTCAGGTTTCCACCGGTAGAGAACATGCCTACGACATCTCCTTGCTTGAATCCGCCGCTATTACCAGACATATCGACTCCTCCTATTGCTCTTGAAGTCAAAGCATGCAGGCCGACCTCTATTCTCAAACCTCTTGGGGCATCCGGATAAACCGGTGTTGCCTCGTCGGAACAGGAGAAGACAGTAAGGATGATTCCCAATATCCGAAGTTTCGTAAAAAGGTTCTTCATTGTCATATTTACCTCCTCTTTTATCTTGTTGTTGGGGTACTTAGTTTTTCAATCAATTCAGTAAGGCCGGATTCTTCATATACTTTTTCATTATCCTCCTTTTTTATGGTAATGGCATATCCGTGCATGTTGAACGTAAACTTACGGTCACAGAACAGTTCAGTCGTACCGGCGGTTATATCGAAAGTCAGATGGGTAAACAGATTGAAAGTCCATTTATCGTTTTGGTAAGTTCCATATCGTTTTACTTCCCGTTCCCAATCTTTGGAAGTATTCTCCTTTCCTTTCATCTTATTGTAAGCGGTGATAAGCTTTGGCATATCCTCGGGCTTGTAGATACCGGCTTTGTTGGCAACCACCTCATGATTCCCTTTGTAATCCCAACGCTCCACCACTGCCGGACGGAATTCCAGTGCCGGCTTGTCGTCCTTGCGTAGCAACGTGACGTAGAGGGTGAGATGCTGCCCTGCCGACAAGCGGGACAGTGTCTGTGTGGAAGTCACCCCTCCGGTAGTGATGGTCATGGCGGCAGGAAGTACAGCCGAGTATGTGCCTGCATCCTCGCCTGCACTCTTGGGTATCGTGATTTTCAGTCGGGGTCTGTTTGCTCCTTCCCTCAAAGGCTGTGGAGGAAAGATGAAGTTGCCGGTTGTATAGACATAGCTGGTCGTTGTCGCGTCACTTCCTTCCACTGTTTCCGTTTTGGACTCTGAAGTCCATGCGGGGGAAGATGCGCCTCTCAATTCAAACAGTGCATATTTCGGAGAATCCGAAATGCCTACCTCGCCCTTAATCCGGTTGAAGTTTTCCGGCAGCAATACTACGTCGGTCAGTGCTACTTGGGCATTGTCAAGCACATTGTTTTTGCTGGCGGTTACCACCACCGAGATACGCGTCATGCGGTGATATAGCTTAAAGGGAAGCTCTGCAGACCCGGTAGAACCGGTGCTATATTCTCCCCAGACAATATCGTTGGTGGCTTTCTCGTTGTCGATGCCGGCAGCATAGCGCTGTTTCTCTGCATCGGAGAATTGCACTCCGTAGAAGCTTTCTCCTCCGTTGTTGGCTGCCGGTACATTGTCCAGGTAGAAGCGGTAGGGCGGGTTGCCTGCTACGTCTTCCCATGTCAGGAAATGCCCGTCACCGGCATCTGCTGCCAATCCGGTTCCGTCGGTAAACGGACACGGGACAGTAGTGTAAGCTCCGTCTTTCGCAGGATAGGAAAAACGATACTCACCGCTCTTTACGGTTCCGTTAATGCCCCTCACCATGATGGCGTCGCTGACGGTGGCCTTGATGCAAAAATTCCCTTCTGCTCTCTCCTCGGCAATTCCGGCATTGTCGGTGCAAGCTGCCACAATGGACAGGAGCATGGCCGGAACAAGGTTTCTGATTGTGCGGATAGTGTATTCCATACTTCAAATCAAGGGTTACTTTCTTCTTCTTTCTCCAGACTCATATCGGTGCGGGCATCCTCCCAAGGCTGTACTTCGGCCTTTATCAGGAAAGCCTTGTTTCCTTCTTCGTTGATGGCAAGCTTCAGGTTCGTAATTTTGCCGGCCTCAAAACTTATGTTCGACTGACTTCCTCCGGCCGGTTTAGGTTTATAGGAGAATGCTTTGCTTATGCCGTCTTTTGTTTTCAGCTTGAGGCGTATCAATTCCGTATTGTCTCCGATAGCCTGAACCGGCAGGATGGCAGCATAGTGATAGATGTAGCAGTCGTGTGCTTCACCTTCGCCTTTGCCGGAGTCGTTACCCTCTTCTATCTTGGTCAAACCGGCATCATCCAACGAAAGCATGGATATGGTTGCTTGATTTTCTTTCTCTGTGGTTACTGTGGGGGCAGCATCGGATGATACGGAGCTGCTGGCATCGAATTTAAACTTGGTGTACAAATTGGGCAAGACGACATCCGAAAGGGAATCTTTCGGAAAACCGGTATTGGTTGCCGCGTCATACTTTGGGACGTATATATCGATCTTGAGCATGGAAAGCACATGAAAGAATTTCAGTGCGACTTTTTTGCCGACATCTTCTGAACCTTGTACGTGGTGTGCCATCAATATATCGGAGGCAAGAAACTCTTCGGATTTGTTCTGATTGATGGAAACCGTGTTCTTGTATTTCTGGAAATGGGGGAAAACAACCGCATCGAATATATATCCGTAACCCGTACTGATTTTCAATTCACTCCATAGGAAACCGCGTCCTCCTAACGGACGAAAATTGTAGTTCCCTCCGGTCCTGACGCTCAGGGAGTCGTCATACACATACCATTTGTAGTCGGCATCATCTGTAAAATCCAATGTGGAACCCGTATTGTTATAGATACGCAAATAACTCTTGTTGTGGATGAAATTGCTGTGCCGGTAATCTTCCTCCTTGCCGGGGATGCCTGCCTGGCCCACTATGCCGAATCCCACTTCTCCTTTTCCCAGTCCTGGAAAAGGAGTTGCGGAAGGGGTGTCTTCTTCTTCCACTCCTTGAGAACATGCCGTCCATACGAACGGGAATATGGCAAGGAAAATATATTTCAATAGCTGGTTCATGACTTTTCTTTTTTAAAGATTAACGGTATGAGGTCGTGGCGGGTTGCAACTCTCCCCAACCGGAATCAATCGCCCCCCAGGGTGCGATTTCTGCAAACAAAGCCAGCTGGCCGGCTCCTTTGAATGTGATGTTCACTTTTACATGCGTGTTGCGGAACAAGGAGGCCAATTGGGGCAGGATGGCCGTATAGCTGGCAGCTTTCCAGTTTTCCGGTTTATTTTCCAAATTCTCGTCCAATTCGTTGGTGATGATGGTCAGGCGGTATTGTTGCAACATCAGATTCTTATATGTATCCTCCGGAGTGGAACTGTCAGCCGGAGTGCTGCCATGTTCCGGACCGTAGTATTCGCGGTTGCGGCTTTCTGCCAGGTAAATAACCGGAGCTTGATACGATATAGGGAAATTGCCGTCGATGTTGTTGACGCCGTCTTTCGGGACTATGACAGGAGCCTTATTTCTGTCGGACCAATAAGTATAAACTGCATGGGTGGCCTCTGTTGGAATTTCGTAATCTGTCAGCCATTGATATGGCTGCGACTCTTTTTCAGTTTCCGTTCGCATCCAGTCTATCCAATGAGTGCCGCCCAGAGATTCTGGGGTCTTACGTTCGGTATTTACTACCCAATATTTATCTTCTTGATTTTTGTTGACGTGTGGCATCAGGTAGGTCTGGTCGGCAATGCTCTCGAGTGTCCAGCCCAGTAGTCGGATGGTTCTTCTTCTGGCAAAAATACTTCCTCCCGTTCCCGGATTTGCTGGAACTTGCTCTGTTTCATTCGTATAGCTGAGGCTCAGCTTGTTTGTGGTTCTGACTACATAGCAATTCATTTTCTTCGGCTTCTCACCTATTTCTACATCGTAAACGGAAGTCATGGGCATGCCTTCCGATAAAATGCTTTCGTCCTGCATCAGGAATGTGGTTATCTTGTCTACAGGGGCAATGCCGTTCGTTTCGGGAATATACAATCTGTTGTCCGACCACACTATTCCGCTCTCCACATTCGCTTTCACCTGCTCTTCGTTGGCGATGAAATAGATTTTCTTGGTGGAATTCTCTTCTACTTCGAAGTCTCTTTCGTTGCCGATTATCAATATGCCGCCGTAGGACAGGAAATCGTTGTGTTCTACCTTCCAGCTGTTTTCCGTGGCTTTCTTGCTCAATATGACAGTGCGCAGACTATGTATGGTACTTTCTGCCGATTCGTCGTTTTGCGTACCGGCATCTACGGCACGTGTTTTCAAGGTCAGTGTCACCAGCTCGGTTCCGTCGGTCCCGTTATACGATTCATCGCTACATGCGGCAAGCGACAAGAGTGACAAGCTCATGCTTAGCAGTTTGACGATATGTGTAACCTTACTGTCCATCGTTTTTAGTTCCTGAAATGAATGATTTGTCGTCTACAATTCCACATTGTTGATTCTCACTACCCAGTCGTTCACCACGATACGTGTGTTCAGCCAGGTGTCGTCGCTCTGCAGGAAGAAGAACAAGGTCCAACGGCTTTCGCGGTCCAGATACTCTTGGTCGCCCATTTCGTAGCGGTCGCTGCGCATGAGCAGGAGGTATTTGTTGAGCGGGAAGTCTATCACAATCCGGCTGTCGGCACGCCGTTTCACCACCAGTCGGGGGGCGTTCTTTGTCATCAGGCGCGAGGTGCTCAGTTCGGCATACGCCACTTCCACCGGTTGGGGCACCACTTGGTCGGGCCCCACAATGGAAACTCCGGTTTGTGCCTGCCCTTTGGCCCAGGGGGTGTAAGTGATGTTTCCGTTGGGCAATAAGTCGTTGTCGTAGCTGAAAAGCGTATTGTCGTCTGTTATCTCGAAATTGAAGTCTTCGGCTTTCACGGTTCCGCCGGTCACTTGTTGGAGCACGATACGTATGCTGTTGGTGTTCTTCATCATCTTCACGGTGCCTTCGCGGTAGAGGTCGGCGCTCCGCAGTGTGAGTTGTCCCCAGAACATGTCGTGCAGTCGGCGGCGTTCGGGCGTAGTGAGGCAGTCGGCATCCATGCGGGCGCTGAGGCCAGTACGTTTGCTTCCCGCTTTCGGGGTTTCCTGCAGTGAGAAGGAACTTTGTTCGCATGCCATTCCTCCATAAGCCACGAAATGATAGTCTCCTTCTTCAAGGTCGAGCGTCATTCGGTAATTTTCGTCTTGCAGCTCTGTTCCCGTCACAATTCGGGTATCCACGTAGTTGTCCTCGTCGTCATAGATGTAAAGCGTGAGGCAATCCACCTGGGCGGGGAATGCGTTGGCATACTCCATGTTGTAGTCATAGACGAAGCGCAGCGATACACCGTGGGGACATGGGGCGAGGTCTTCAAAGATGCGCTCGCACGAGGACAAGGCAACGGTTGCCAGCAGGGCCAGAAATGCCCTGCTGATGGACCGTGAATATCTATTCCGCTTTTTGCTTTGCATATTGGTTTGTTTTAGAATTCAATGTCGTTGATGCGGACTGTCCATGGAAGTACTTCAACGGTCAGTGTGAGATAAACATCTCCCTTCTCGTCGGGATTATCCGGGTCTACGGGGTCGGGGTCGTTTTCTGTGATGCGCGGATGTCCGAGGCGGTCGATTTTGGTTACAGCCAGCTTGTAGACGTTGTTGCGCACTACGGCGAATTCCATCGGACCCATCACACCGTTATTGCCGTTGTCGTTGTGGCGATTCCAGTAGAAGTAGTAACAATAATAGCCATTGCCATTATCGTCGTCCTTGCTTGATTGGTAGAGGGTGAATTTGGCGGCTGTGGCAGCCTTCTTGAAGGCGGTCAGATATGTTTCGTTGTCGATGTTTTGATTGTGCCATTGGTTCCATTTGTAGTCGGGGCTTTCGGCATCGTTGCTGTATACATTCTCACTAATCTTTGCTGTATTCCCTTTTCCGAATACCACTTTATAAAAATCGCTGTTTTCTCCGGCTGTAAGTGCGGCAGTGCGGACTTCTTTCCATGTCACATAAAGAATATTGGAATAAGAGTAAAGGATTGGGTCTGTATTGGGGTTTCCCTGAGCGTTGTTGATAGCGTTTTTTAATGATTCGCCGGCATTGTCTGTCGCCAGGATTTTTCCTTTGAAGACAATACCGGTGGTAATGCCGTTCTTCTGCTGGTTTTCTCCGGGGATGGTGTTCTCGGTTACATAGCGCCAGATACGGTAATCGCCTTTCTTCTTATCACTGTTCCAGCTGTCATCATTGTCTTCATTGTTATCGATTACATCTGAAATTTTGTCGGTATACCATTGCTCGCGTGCCTCTGCGTCAATGCTCCAATTTGCTCCATTATTGTGGCCGAGGCAGAAATTGAAATAGGTATCGAAAGGATAATTTGTACTGATGGCTTTGGCAGTTCCGCTTTTCACGCCGGCATCCGTATCGACTACATAGTTGGCGTTTGTTCCATTGTCATATTCCGTACCACAGATTTCAGCGCCTTCAGACAAACCGTCGGCGGATACGCGGCGTAGATAATAGAAATTTTTGCTCATGTTTACCAGTGCCATCTTTGTCAGTTTGACTTTCAGTGTAGCCTTGTCTTCTGTTTCTCCTAAAACATACGTTTGATCCTTCCCGTCACTTCCGTCTTTGAAGTCAAAGCGCGCCACCGCACGTTCCACTTTGATATTTCCCTTATTGTCTATTTCCTTGCTGTCATCTCCCGCGTTATTAATGCCGGAAAAGTTGAAAGGGTTGCTTTCAGAGGTGTAGTCATCCCAGTAGGAAAGTTGGCTGGGAATATTTTTCACGACACTGTTTTTAGTTGCAGTAGACATCAGGAATCCATCCTGATGCTTGTCGCCTCCCCACACGCTGGCCCCTTCTGTGACTGTGCCATTGGCGCTTTCTATGATAGTGCCGGCTTTGTCCATCCAGTCTTCAGGCACGTTTCCATTGAAAATGGCTTTCAATCCAGGGGTGGGGTTGCAAAATAAGTAAATATTGATTTTTTCTTTTCCTTCTCCCAATGTTCCGTCTGCATTATAGTGAGTGGCCAGTGCGGACTTGCTGATTTTCTGTGTGGTGTTGACTGTCCCTTTCTTTTCGTCTGTTTGGAGTAAGGATGTTTGTTCGCCGCAGGCAATGAATTTATTGTCTTTATCGGCCAATATAAGGAGAATGCTCTTCACTTTATTTTCATAGTCCTTTCCTACTTCCGTGCCAGCATCACTGGTTCCGTAGTCGTCATCGGGTTTGGAATTTGTCTCACTTCTTGTGTTTCTTCCTCCTACGGGCAGTTGTATGTTCACATTCATATATACAGCATCTTTTGATGCGTCGGGATTTACGTCCGGTTCATGGTTGCCGGTCAGTTCGTTGTCGCTGCATCCTGCAATGGCACACATTGCCAGCATGCCAATGAAAAATGATTTTTTTATTCTCATAGCGTATGGTTTTTAAGAGTTGTTTATAATCTATAGTTTATGTTGTCGGCTTTTTATCCTTCTTTACTCCTCGTCTTCCGCACTCCTCGTCTTCCGCCATCTCTTGTTTTATTCGGTCTATCTGCTGCAACGCATCTTCTGCCTGCATCACTCCTTTCTGCAAGGCCTCTTTCAGCAATGGTTCGGCTACGGTGTAATTCTTCAGCAGGGCGGCGCGTATGCCACGGGCGTAGATGGCTTCGGGTGCATCGCCCGCTTTGGAGAGATAAGTTTCGGCTCCTTTCAGGTCGCCGAGGCGCAGGGCTGTGTTGGCGGCGTTGAGGTTTGCCACGGGGTCGTCGGGGAACATACGTACGGCAGTTGCGAAGGTAGCGTTATACTCGTCGCTGCCCGGTTCCATCTCCTGTGCAACGAGGTACATTTCGTTCAGGCTTAGCTTTTGGGGCTGGTTCTTGAGCAGGCGTCTGATTTCCGCAAGGTCGGTATAGGCGCGCACCTCGTACTGCACGGCATAGTCGGAATGGCGCAGTCCGGGATAGACCTCGCGCAGCAGGTAGGCATAGTCGGTGGGGTAGGAGGTTTTTATTTTCTGTTCCTTCACGTCGGGAGCCAGTTCGCTGTGTATCAGGTCGAGAATGCCCTGCTTGTCCTTAAGTTGCGAGGAAGCTACGAAGCGCTCCAGTCCTTCCCAGTCTTCGGGCTCGAAGCCGGTGGTGAAGAGTGATTGGGGAAAAGCATACTGTTTGCGTACATACTCCTTCAGGGTTTCGGTACGTCCCTTGGCCAGACGTATGTTGTTGCTGTACGACCCTTCGGGCGAGGCGTATCCCTTGATGCTGATGCCGATAATCTTGCTGTCGGCGTCGTTCTTCACGGCATCGATGGTGGCGAGAATCTTCTTCAGCTCCTCCGGGTTGCGTCGGTAGTCGGGATGTATCTCGGTACGGTTCACTGGGAAGTCGATGTAGGCCGAGCCTTCAATTCGGTTGATTTTCTGTTCGGCCTTGGGGCGTATGTAGGCGTACGCGGGTACGAAAGGTGTCGGTACGCGTTTTTCCAGCCGTAGCTTGCTCAGGGGCGTAGTGGTGCCGGTCAAGGGTGCGCCGCAACATCCGCAAGTGGTTTCGGTGGCGCTGAGCCGGGCTCTTCCCATCCACTTTTCGTAGGGCACCGTCACGCGGTATTCTATCAGATTGCGTTCGCCGTTGCGATAAAGCCGGTCGGTGTGGGAGGCATTACGCAGGTGGTGGTAATAGCGGTTGCGCCCCGCAATGCGCACGGGCGGTAGGCCGAGGCTGTCGCCGTCTAGGGTGAGCGAAGGGGTGAGCAGCACTTCGCGATTGCTTCCTTGCTTGAGTGCGGATATGTCGAGGTCCATTGCCACGAATAGTTTGTCTTCTTGCTTTGCGACGGCGAGGTTCTCTACTTTTATCTGTCCGTCCATCAGTGTCTGGCCGTCGGCTCCCAGTGCGCAGCATAGGGACAACAAGCCAAAAATCAATTTCTTAGCTGTTTTGTTCATAACCACCGAATGAGTTTAGAATGTATATACAAGGTTTACCGCGGCCTTGGTGGGACCGACGTAGTGGTGCGGCTTGTCCTTCTCGAGTTTGGTTCCGCAGTTGGCGCAGGGGTAGGCATCGAATCGCGTGTAGATATATCCGAAGCCTATTTCGGCCTCCAGATTCCAATGCTTGTCCAGAATCCAGGAGTACCCGTATGCCGCACCAGCGCCTAGGAACCATCCTTGGTAGCGCCGGTCGGAAAGTTTGGAGAAGTCGCTTCCCAGAAAAGAAACGTCGTTTTTCAGCCCGCCGATGTTGTATTGGCCTCCGAGGAGGTGTGCTCCCAAGAAATGCCCCGACCAGCGGTCGCAGAACCAGTAGCGTGCTTCGGGCTGCAGAAGCCAGTGCTTCCACTTTCGGTCGTGCGAGAGTGTCCATCCGTTATAGTTGGCGGATACATCGAGCGTCCATCTGTTTGCTAGTCCTGTTTCCACGCCTGCGTTCAATGTGGCGAAGGCGTCGTATAGCAAATTACTTTTCAGAGCCACTTCCTGACATCTGGCTCCCATGCTGAAAAGACCTAAAAACAAAATCGCATAAAGTTTTAAAGTCATCTTTTCCATTATTTAAGATTTGTTAGTGTCATTAATATTTTATTCTCCAAATTTGTAGAGAAAGATTTATCAAATTACCAATAAATTCCTAAAAGGAATCAAACAAAATTCCGTATGCCCGGCCTATGTACCGCCGGTAGTGCCAATGAAGAGTATTCAGCAAAAATATAGATACTGCCGGAATTACTATTCACTGTTTTTTTGTTGTATAATTACAATGCGTAATAGTATTTCAAGTTTCTATATTATTTACAGTCTGCGCTGTCAG
>ULPX01002984.1_pt1 | contig 30587 bp, 26 predicted proteins | sample 1953911 | NCBI WGS metagenome assembly ULPX01 (sample SAMEA4835640, study PRJEB28245) | human gut metagenome | biome: gut microbiome; material: fecal sample | place: Denmark | collected 2008 | reverse complement strand
AGCGTTCATCCTGAGCCAGGATCAAACTCTCATTAAAAATTTGTCCCGGGTTCAGATATGACTCTGGTCATTATCTATACCCTTTACTGTTCTTGGTTTGTATCAGACTTGCGTCTGTTACGTTCTTTTTGAAATTCTTTATTTGGAATTTCAGGGTTGTCATGTTGTTAATTTTTCAAGGTTCTTTGTTGTCGAACTCATCAGCGATAACTTCTATATGTTATCACATTCAGTGTTCTTTGTCAACAACTTTTTTAATTTCTTTTTTGATGTTCTGCATGCTTTCCAGATGAGAATCATCATGAAATCATTTGTCGTTGTTTGTTGCCGTCTCGAACAGCAACTCCGATATATTAACACATATCGTTAATGTTTGTCAACAACTTTTTTCGATTATTTTCAATCTTTTTTGTTGTTCAAGCTGTTCTCGCGACCAGCAAGTGATACTATACTAAATCTTTTCCAAGATGTCAACTATTATTTTCAAAAAAATGTCTTTTTTGTATATCCATGCCAAAAGTGAACTTTCATCGATCATTTTCATCACTTGCAACGCCCAGTTAAATGTTGAAAGAAGTGTTACAATCCCCATAAATATCCAGACAAACAGCAATGCCTGTCCTGCACCAAATAAAATTCCACCCGCTTTATTAATTCCTTTTACGATTGGAATATAACTTGCCACATCCAGAACTGTAATTAAAATATGAATACATAAAGATAAAATAAAAAATGTAAGTACATACGAAATGCCACGCATAACCATGGCAGTCAAGGTTTCGGCAATATAACCGCAGACATTGTTTACACCTGTTTCTAAATACTGCTCCCCGTTACAATTCTCTATCAGCCAGTCTCTGACTCCTGTCGGAAGATCAAGTTTATCAATCAGTTCAATTTCCTGATTCCTGGTGATTTCTTCCGTCTCCTGCGGAAGCTCAAATTTTTTTATTATGTTATTTTTAATGGTTTCATCTAATGCTGTCTGTTCACACAACAATTTGTTAACACCCGGATACAAAAGCGCAGTTAAGAATACTGCCAGCACAATTCCAATTGCACCGGCAGCACTCTTAAATAATCCAATCCTGTATCCACGTAACATAAACAGCAACATAAATGCCGCTATTCCCAGAACTAATAAATTCATTTGTTTTCCTTCTCATTCTTCATGGTAAGTTTTATAATCGTTGTTTCATTTTCAAATATTGCGATATATTCTAATTTATTGCCCGACGGGACAATATCGATCAGATTCTTTCGGAATGTCGTAGAAAATTTCTTTGCACCATTCAGATAGTAAATGCTGCAGTCGAATTCTCCCGCAATAATCAATTCATCTTCCGTTGCATATATTTTTGAAAATGTATTGTTATAGTCTGCCTCTGCGGTCAATTTACCATTTGTATCATATATATAGATATGGTATCTTCCCGCGGTGGTATCTGCATTCGCAGATATATAGCCTACATAGTGGGAATTTGCAAATACACCTAACATCTCTCTGCCATCCAGACTTATCTCTGCTTTCTCACTCGGTTTTTCATTCATGGAATAGATCACGATTCTATCATCTCCAAAGCAGGCAATCGTGTCATTATCTATAAAATCTACATATGGAAAGATTGTATCATCAAAAGTAAAACCACCCATTAATCGGTCAGCATTCTCGTTTTGTCCTACCGAGCCAAAATTATATGCCGCAAGATAATCCGGTACTGTTGTTCCATCCACCTTTACATAACTGGTAAATAGCTTCTGCCCATCGTCCGATACGGCAATATCAAGCGGATAACCACTATTTTCTATAGATGTCTTCATCTCGTAGATCTCTTTACTGTCTTTATCATATGCATTGATATAATTCTCATTTTCGCCTGACAGGATCACAACATATACTCCCTGTGAGGCAATATCAATATTTGTAATATCATAATTCAGTGTCTGGTTACTGACCTTTCCTGATTTATTAAATACATATACATCTCGTCCGTTCATATCGGCCACAGCCGCATAATCTCCATTTACAACAGCTTGAGGCATCTTCATTGCATAGCTGCAGTCCCAGACGGTATTTCCGGTGGCATCAATATATGCCACACCATCTTTGGTCACTTTTAATACATTATCACTGAACATGATGTAATCTGCAATATTATCTCCATTCGTTTCTACAGACGACACTACATTATATCCCTGATATTCTCTTGTGTTAATATATCTTCTCACAGATACAATCACAACCGCTGCAATTAAGATCACCAATATCACAATAAGGACTTTTACCCTTGCGGAAATTCCCGGTGTTACCTCTATTACATTGCTGTTCTCGTCATCTATCTGTTCTCTCTTCGCCGTCCGTTTTGTCTTTACATGTGCGAAAAACTTTCTGCGGTTCTTTTTTTCTTCTATTTCCTTTGCCATATGTTACCTCTGTCACTTTATGGATTTTCTTTCGTGGATAGTATAACATCTTTAGTTTACAGATGGAATAGCTATTTTTTCTCCCGGATAGATAGTATCTCCTTCTTTTATTCCGTTGGCATTCATCAATGCATCTACATAATTGGGAGACTTGTACATTTTTAATGATATACTCATGAGCGTATCTCCTTCTTCAATTGTATAATACTCAACGGCTTCATTGGACATTGTTTCCTGTGTAGATACCTCTTCTGTTCCTGCGCTCGTGGTTTCTACGGTATTCTGCCCCATTTCCTCATTCTTCGTTCCGCTACTGTCTTTTTCCGTATTTTCATCTTTTGTCTCGATTTCAGAAGATACTGTCGAAGCAGCTTCTCTTCCATCTTCGGCATTCTCCTGCCCGACATCTTTTGTATAGACCGTCTGTTCCGTATTGCTGTTTGAAAATACCTGTACATCTGAATCATCATTTTGCAATTCCATCTTTCGTATCGTTGACTCTATATCTTTCATCTTATCATAGTTCCCCGATACAACAACTCCCATCGATAATGCAAATACAGCCGCAAAAGATGCAACCGCATATTTTACATAAGACTTACTTTTCTGATTTTTTTCTTTCTTTTGGGATTCGCCTCGCATTGTCTGAAAATTCTTTACAAGCTCTGCATCTTTTCGCAGTGTCGCCTGATCCTTGTCCTCCGTCGTCATGTTTTTGCGGCTGATAATATAATTCTGCATAGCTTCATTTCGAACATAATATATATAATATCCCCGTTGCCGCATCAAGTGATTTTTCTCACACACATAAAAAGCATCATCACATTCTAAGGAATCCATGACAAACAACACCTTATCCCTTCCCCTGAAATTCTCCAGATGCAGTCTTGTGATTTTTTCATTGATATCTGTGGAAAATCCCATGCGCGAAAGAAACCATCCGACAACTGACAGATTTTCAAAATATTTGTTGATCTCCGCATAAAGCCCGCTCCAAATATGATCATCAAATTTGATCTGATCCACATCAAATTCCAGATTCTGTGCCTCTACCGCTCCACTGATAAATAACGTCTCCGTATCGCCATCTTTAAAGTACTCTCCAAGCAGGATAGCTCCCCGGGAGGTCGTATTACCCGGCTCTGCGATCTTACGCAGGAATGTCATTACATAATCTTCTATGTATATTTTCTTCTTATCCGGAGCATTTCCTATCTGTCTGATATTTTTCGGCATTTTGTAATGTATTTCATTTTTTCCGTTTTTCTCCGCTGTAGTCTTGTCATACACGATCTCTATCATGATTACACTCCCCCATAATTATTATTGGCTCCGGCTCATTCCGAAAGCACTCTTTTTAGATTTGTTCTGATAATAGCATTTGGGAAAGTCTGTACTTATCAAATTTTGTCAACATATATGGCAATCTATATTTTTTCTTTTTGAGTATTTCGACATTTTATTTTTCGGTTTTGTGTAAACTTTATCAATCCGGGTAATACTTTATAGTAAGATATACTTTTGGGAAGGTGTTTATGAATATCAGTAAGAAAGTAAAAAAACGGAAAACCGAATACTTCAATCCGGCCCGAAGCCATACCTGTCACGAGCTAGGTAACCGGATCGTAGAATTAATCCATGATATGGAAGGTTATGGCAAAGATATAATCGTAATCTGCATCGGAACAGACCGCGCTACCGGAGATGCACTCGGTCCTCTGGTCGGCGACTACATCCTTGCGCACGATACCGCCTATCAGGTTGCGGGAACACTGGAATATCCGGTTCACGCACTTAATATCCGTGATACGATTGACCATATCTACGAAGATTTTGACGATCCTTTTGTAATCGCCGTAGATGCATCTCTTGGCATGTCCAAAGATATGGGAATGGTTACGATCACGAACTCCCACCTGTTTCCGGGAAAAGGTGTAAACAAAAAACTTCCGGCAATAGGCGATATGTCTATTACCGGAATCGTTAATCTCTCCGGGAATGCCGGAGCAAATCTACTCCAGAATACCCGATTATATACAGTTAAACAGATGGCCGAATACATTGGAAGAGCACTCGTCTATGCCGATCATCATCTGTCATCTCCTTTATAAACTTTGATAGCCTCAGCTACTGTACTTGCTGATCCTTCTTCCATGATTGAGATCAGATCAGATAATTTTTCTTCTGTACAAAAGTCCTTTCCGAGATATGTTTCATATTTGTTCGTGATCATAAGCTCATATTCGGATATCTTCTTCTGCGTATCACCGAAATCATTTTCCAGTGTATCACGTTCGGATTTCAATCGATCCATTTTCTCTTTTCTGCGTCCGGTGATCTCATCCGTAATCAACTGTTTGGTTTCTTTCTCGAAGGTACGAAGCGCATCCAGTTTTTCATCACTGATCACTCCACCCGCATCTTCTAACTCCTGAATCTTTTTATCATATTTACCCAGTCTATAAATGCTCTCATCCTTATCCTTTGCAATTGAATTCTTGATCGCTTTTACAGCCTTCTCATTGGCTATGATCTTATCGCGGGTTCTTCTTCCCTCCCGGATCAAATCTCTATGTTTCACCTTTGTCAGATTAAATACAATGAAATAAATAATAAACTCAGTAATTATGATCAGTGCTGCAACCAGTACACACATTGCAGTATGGTTTCCTGTCTTGAACTTTGTATTCATTAAAATCGCAATCACTGCTGCCGGAATTCCTCCGCATGTAACCAAAAGAATTACAAGCAGCTCAAGAAATTCACTCATGCCTTTTGGGGAAAACAGGCAATAATACATCTTCGTATTACAAAAGGCCGGAACATGATTCTTTTTGAATAAAGTCTTGATAGCTGCATTCAGCTGACGATTCTCCTCCCGGATATCTGCCGTCTCCTTATTGATCCGATCTTCCATTCTCTGGCTTTTCTTTTTATCCTTCTTCGTCTGCACCTGACGGATCTTAGAATTATTTACATCGATCTGTCTGTCATAGCTTGCAGCGATCTGTTCTTTTCTTTTTTTTAATGTGGCACTGATCTCATCACCGGTTGCCCGTTCTTCCCGGACGATAGCCCGTTTATTCTTCTTCTGGAGCAGCTTGATCTCCTCCAGCTTATCTTTTAAATCTTCTAATTCGGAGATTGTATCACGCGCTTCGATCAGGTATTCCTGGTCTTCATCATATACGTTATCCGCAGCCATAGCTTTCCTCCTGTCTGTAAATGTGCACGCACAAGCCTACACTTATATTTATTTTAACAAATAACACCTTATTAAACAACCCGAAGTTTTTTCTCTGTTTTTTCTGAAATCTGTCACACTTTTTTCAAACAAAATTAAGAGAATGTAAATTGCAAACCCTGTTGACATCTTCTATAATAGATACAGGCACGAATAATAAACCATTGCCGCTGATCACCAATAATACAAAGTTATATTTTACATAAAGGAGGATTTTCCCTGACCTATGAATATTTTATTTTTTCTGACTCCTAAGAGCGAGGTTGCATTTATAGAAAGCACATTTACTTTAAGACAGATTCTTGAAAAGATGGAGATCCATCGATATTCAGCAATCCCGATTCTGTCGGGTAACGGCGAATATGTCGGAACAATCACCGAGGGTGATATCCTCTGGTTCTGCAAGAAAAACGGATTGAACCATCTGTCCGAATCCGAAGATATCCGTTTGTCCGACATTCCGAAAAAATTCGAATATGCTTCCGTATCAATCAACTCAAATATGGAAGATCTGATCGCCCGTGCGATGGCACAGAACTTCGTTCCTGTAGTAGACGACCACAACAAATTCATCGGTATCGTAACCCGAAAAGATATCATCGGCTACTGCTATAAAAAGCTGAGCCAAACTTCATAATTTTTTCAAAAGCACTAAAATAAAAAGCCATCCAACCGATACTATTATTATACCGGCTGAATGGCTTTTTATTTATTATAACACGCCTGTTCTGTTGATTGCTGAGATTAACGCATATACAGATGCATCAATAATATCATCCTTAATGCCTGCACCCCAGGTAACTGTTCCGTCTTTTCCTTCCAGACCTACATAAGCGACTGCCTGTGAGTTAGAGCCTACCTGTAATGCATGCTCCTCATAGCAGATGATCTTGAAGTCAATGTCAAAATGCTTCTTAATTGCATTACTGACAGCATCCAGACGACCATTTCCTTTACCATGATATACTTTCTTTTCGCCATATTTCATGATCGTGATCTCAGTTGAGATTCCATCTCCCTGAACGAAATGACACTCCAACATCCGAACAGGATTTTCTATATTGACATATGTACTCTGGAAAATATCCAAAACTTCGGTAGCGGATAATTCCTTATGTGCCTTATCAGATACATCTTTAACTGTATAACCAAGATCCTCACGGAATTTTGGCGGAAGGTCAAAACCGTACTTGGACTGGAGAATATAACCGATACCTCCCTTTCCTGACTGGCTGTTGATACGGATAACATCTCCATCATATTTTCTTCCGATATCTTCCGGATTCAGTGGAAGATATGGTACTGTCCACATACCATCTCCCTGATCCTTTCTGTACTTCATACCCTTTGCTATCGCATCCTGATGAGAACCTGAAAATGCTGCAAAGACTAATTTTCCCGTATACGGAGAACGCTCATATACATGCATATTTGTTACGCGTTCATATAATTCTGTCAGCTTTGGAATATCAGACAGATCAAGTTCAGGATCTACTCCATGTGTGAACATATTCATCGCAAGTGTGATGATATCTACATTACCGGTTCTCTCACCATTTCCAAATAAAGTTCCTTCGATTCTGTCTGCACCTGCAAGAATACCAAGCTCTGCATCTGCTACGCCACATCCACGGTCATTATGCGGATGTAAGGACAGGATAACATTTTCTCTGTCAATCAAATGTTCACTCATGTACTCAATCTGGCTTGCATACACATGTGGAAGTGACATTTCTACAGTTGCAGGAAGGTTAATAATAACCTTACGATCCGGAGTAGGCTTCCATTCTTTAATAACTGCATTACATACGTCCAATGCATAGTCAATCTCTGTTCCGGTAAAGCTCTCCGGTGAATACTCAAACGGATAATTTACTCCGTGCTCTTCTGCCATCTGGTTCAACAATTTTGCCCCATCAACCGCAAGCTGTAAGATCTCTTCTTTTGATTTCTTAAATACCTGTGTTCTCTGTGCATAGGATGTCGAATTATACAGGTGAACGATCGCATGCTTTGCGCCGTCAATTGCTTCAAATGTTTTCTTAATGATATGCGGTCTTGCCTGTGTCAGCACCTGAATGGTTACATCATCCGGTATCATATTCTTCTCAATCAGGGTACGGCAGAACTCATATTCTGTTTCCGATGCTGCAGGGAAACCAATCTCGATCTCTTTGAAACCGATTCGTACAAGTTCTTTGAAGAACTCCAGTTTCTCATCCAGATTCATTGGAACGATCAGTGCCTGATTACCGTCTCTTAAATCTACACTACACCAGATCGGCGCCTTATCAATATACTCTTTTTCTACCCATTTTACAGACTTTTCCGGTGGCATATAATAGCCTCTTTTGTAATGCTCAAAATTCTTCATGTTTAACCTCCTGTTTCTGTTTTCTGTATAAGCTCCTGTAACGGCTTTTGTTCTTCTATTCATATATTACATAAAATATGGCAATAAAAAAACCTACATCTCATCACCTATAGAGACGTAAGTTATACGCGGTACCACTCTATTTCATACATGTTGTATGCTCTCGTTACAGATACAGATATGAATCTCTTATATCCTCCTGCTATAATGGGCAGGCTCCATCCCATCCTACTTCCTTTCAGCGGGCTACTCTGAGGCGAGTTCAAATCTGTTCCACTGCTGTCTCACACCAACCGACAACTCTCTGAATGCTTCATAGATTCTACTATTCCTCTTCATCGTATTATCTGTATCGACTTTAACACAGTGTCTCGCTGTCTGTCAACCCCATTTTTGCAGAAAAAATATGCACGCGGTAACTGTTCTTCCTGTACCCGCGTGCAAAGGATTGTCATTCCTACCATACAATATGACGTTTGTTCTTCAAGAGACAACCGCCCGATGCGATCATCAATATACCGGATGCAAGTCCAAGCACCAGAACGACTACGCCTAATGCAATATTTATTGCGCCTGAAGTTTTCATTGTCTTATATGCTTTCTCCATTTTCAGCACCCCTTCTGCAAAAATTTCATTTGAAAAGATGATACCACAAAGTCTCTCACCTGACAATGTTTCAGAGTAAAATTACGCCTTAAAATTTACATTAAATATTGTTTATGTTACACTGTTTTTAAACGAACACATAGGATGCTCTTTTCATTTTCAGAATGCAACATGTCGTCCCGAAATGAAAAACGTATCCTTTACACTATAGATAAGGAGTCTGAATTATGCCAGCTATTTCAAATGACTGGGCTCCGGAACTGAAGCCCGAATATAAAAAAGAATATTATAAAGAACTGTTTAATTTTGTCGGACATGAATATGCCACAAGAGAAATCTTTCCACCTGCCGATGATATATTCAATGCATTTCATCTGACACCATTGTCAAAGGTCAAATGTGTCATTATCGGTCAGGATCCCTACCATAATGTAGGTCAGGCGCATGGCCTGAGCTTCAGTGTAAAGCCGGGAGTCGATATCCCGCCTTCTCTTGCCAATATTTATCAGGAGCTTCACGATGACCTTGGCTGCTATATTCCAAATAATGGTTATCTCGTTAAATGGGCGGAGCAGGGTGTCCTTATGTTAAATGCCGTTCTGACCGTACGGGCACATCAGGCAAATTCTCATCAAGGACATGGCTGGGAACAATTTACAGACGCCTGCATGGAGATCTTAAACCGTCAGGATCGCCCGATCGTATTCATCTTATGGGGCTCGTATGCGCAAAGAAAAGCTTCGATGTTAAACAATCCGAACCATCTGATCTTAAAGGCTCCGCATCCAAGTCCGTTATCGGTCTATCGTGGATTCTGGGGAAGCAAGCCCTTCAGCAAAACGAACAACTTCCTGATCGAGCACGGTGTTGAACCGATCGACTGGCAGATTGAAAACATATGACAATAAATCTGCCAATCAAATAAGCAACGTGTCTGTATAAAGACAACGTTGCTTATTTATTTGGCAGATAAACAGATATGAGTAAGAAGGGCGAATAGCCCGGAGTGCGAATAGCTGTACGATTTCGAAAGTCCGACGGACGAAGAAATCGGTATTATTGAATTGTCTCCCGCTTCTTATCCAGTTCTGCCTGAACAACAGCTAGCTGTTCGATAATTTTATCTTTTAACATAGATATCTCGGTAGCATAGTCCTCTCCGAGATTGTCTTTTACCTGCTCTAACCGGTCAAGGATATCGGTATAAGTCTGATTTACTTTTCTCTGGATCCATTTGCGATTGGATACAAAAAGGATAGTTCTTAGATTATGCAGTCTGTCTGCAAGCTTGATCATGACCACCTGTGCCGGAGCGTGGTCAAATAGACGTTTTGAATAGTCGGAGAAGGTCTCTCCTTCGAGTTTACTTAATAAATATACATGATCCCTGATATCCGTACCAAAGATCTGTTCAATATCTTCAAATGTACAGTCCGTATCTTCTACCGTATCATGCAGTAATGCAGCTACAAGTACAGTTTTATCCTCTACATGACATTCGTCTCTTAATATATGATAAACGCCAAGAATATGTTCATCATAATACGGCACTTTGCCATCTCTGCCAAGGCGCGTCTGTCCCTGATGCCATCGCTTCGCAAATGCCATCGCAGTCTCAACACGATCTGCCTGACAACTGCCATCTTCTATATAAGAAACTGTTTCATCTCTGTCTGCTGTATTTGTAAAACCCTGCATGTTCTGCTCCATTCCATACCCTCGGGGCATTTTTTAGATATAACCGGACATGTCCACCCGCACCTTGTGTCTGTTTCAGTATAACACAGCCGCACATATCTTTCCAGCGAATCTGTCATTTTATAGATACTTCATTTTTACATCTGCTGCGTTTTTCTGTTTTGTACTTTTCCATAATTTGTCTGTCTCCATGCTTGAATCCTACCGAAATTTCGCATATACTAGATTCTGCTTTACCGTAATATGCAACTATACAATGTTCCAACCTGTCTGTACGGGTTGCAGCAAGCGGACTCGAACGCACAATATATGTCATTGCACTATATTCGGTTGTTCTCGTATCACCAGATCCGCATCAGAGCACACATTATATACATGACATTTCCTGTTACGGTGAATGATACAAATTAAGAAAGAGGTTTCACGATTATGGATATTATTTTGAAGATCAGTCAGGAACTTATGTGCCGGCAGGAGCAGGTAGCCGCTGCCGTTAAACTGATAGATGAGGGAAACACTATCCCTTTTATTGCACGATACAGAAAAGAAGCTACCGGTTCTTTAAACGATGAGCAGCTTCGTACTCTGGATGAACGTCTTACTTACCTCAGAGGACTGGAAGAACGAAAAGAAAAGGTCATTGCTACGATCGAAGAACAAGGCATGCTGACCGACGAACTGAAGCAGTCCATTCTGGCTGCCGAAACTCTGGTAGCTGTCGAGGATCTGTACCGCCCATATAAGCCAAAGAGAAAAACTCGTGCCACGATCGCACAGAGCAAGGGACTTACAGGGCTTGCAAATATCATCTCCCTGCAAATGACAAATAAGCCGATCACGGAAGAAGCCCTCGCCTATGTATCAGAAGAAAAAGAAGTTCACTCCCCGGAAGAAGCAATTGCAGGAGCTATGGACATTATCGCAGAATCCATTTCGGATAATGCAGAATATCGAACCGAGATACGAAACCGAACAATGGATAAGGGAGTTCTTATAACTACCGCAAAAGATCCGGAAGCAGAATCCGTATATGAAATGTATTATGATTTCAGCACTCCCGTCCGCAAGATGACCGGATATCGTACACTCGCCATTAATCGTGGTGAAAAGGAAAAATTTCTCTCCGTTAAGATCGACGCACCGGCCGACGAGATCATCGGTTATCTAATCCGTGAAGTGGTCGTACGGGATAATCCGAATACAAATGACATCTTAAAAGACGCGATTGCCGACAGCTACGAACGTCTGATCGCTCCATCCATTGAACGTGATATCCGAAGCAGTCTGACCGAAGCTGCCGAAGATGGTGCGATCAAAGTATTCGGCAGTAATTTAAAACAGCTCTTAATGCAGCCACCGATCAACGGCCATGTCGTACTTGGCTGGGATCCTGCATTCCGTACCGGATGTAAGCTGGCAGTCGTTGATGCAACGGGAAAGGTACTCACTACGAAAGTCATCTACCCGACTGCTCCTCAGAATAAGGTGGAAGAATCAAAGAAGATCTTAAAGGATCTGATCAAAAAATATAACATCTCGCTGATCTCTGTCGGGAACGGAACCGCTTCCCGTGAGTCCGAGGCGATCATTGCCGATCTTATCCATGAGCTGGATACAAAGGTTCAGTATGTAATCGTAAATGAAGCCGGAGCATCCGTCTACTCGGCAAGCAAGCTTGCAACAGAAGAATTTCCAAGCTTTGATGTCGGTCAGCGTAGTGCCGCTTCAATCGCAAGAAGACTTCAGGATCCGCTTGCCGAGCTGGTCAAGATCGATCCGAAAGCGATCGGTGTCGGTCAGTACCAGCACGATATGAACCAAAAGAAGCTGACAGAAGCGTTAGACGCTGTTGTCGAAGATTCTGTAAACCAGGTCGGCGTTGATTTAAACACAGCTTCTGCTCCTCTGATGGAGCATATCTCGGGTATTACAAAAACACTGGCAAAGAATATCATAGAATACCGTGAAGCAAACGGTCGCTTTACAAATAGAAAAGAACTGTTAAAGGTTGCAAAGCTTGGTCCGAAAGCCTTTGAACAGTGTGCCGGATTTATGAGGATCTCAGGTGGTACAAATCCGCTTGATGCTACCTCTGTCCATCCGGAAAGCTACGAGATTGCCGAAACACTGATCCGGCATCTCGGATATTCCATGGATGATCTTGCATCCGGTCAGTTAAAGGGTATCACAAAAGCCGCAGGCGATATCAAAGCACTCGCAAAAGAACTGGGCGTCGGAACCGTAACAGTTACCGACCTTGTAAAAGAGCTGGAAAAACCTGCAAGAGATCCTCGAAGTGAAATGCCACAGCCGATCCTGCGTGGGGACATCCTTGAAATGAAGGACTTAAAGGAAGGCATGATCTTAAAGGGCACAGTCCGTAATGTAATCGACTTCGGTGCATTTGTAGATATCGGTGTTCATCAGGACGGTCTGGTTCATATCTCTCAGATGTCGGATAAATTCATCAAGCACCCATTGGATGTTGTAAGTGTCGGTGATATCGTAACAGTTAAGGTTATGGGCGTGGATCTTGCAAAGAAACGAATCCAGCTCACTATGAAAGGGATTGAAGGGTAAGTCGTTTTATCAAACAGCAACTCTCTCTGAATGAATTTTTATATCTTTAACAATTCTATTTTTATATCAACATGCCGCAATTCATCAGCAAGCTTCATCATAGAATCTTGCCGGAATATGCGGCATGTTTAATGCATCCGCATTACGTATAATCCCTTAGGTTTTTCGTCATTTTGACGATAATCTTTCAGTACCGAAACAGCATATGTATATGGTATAATTTATATAAGCACATCAAGCGAATGATGTGTCGGAATTTAGGGTTATGGAGACCGTGTATACAGGTATAAAGTTTATCTTTTATATTCAGCCTTTAACCGGTGGACTACATCTTGTAAATGACACACTTCATTTTCTATTCGATGCATATGTCTTTTTCGTAAATACTCCTGTGCCAACTCGCCTTCGGCTCAAACAGGCACCCGTATTTACTGACAATATGCATCTCATTACGAAAGCCTCGTGTATGTCATATTACAAGATATAGTCCACCAGTCACAGGCTGAACATAAAAATAAATCAAATATAAACTGTGTATATCGGACAAAGAAAGGAGTTGAAGGTTATGAACAAAAAGATTATCAGTCTCATACTCATGTTTGTTATGATCGGGGAGCTCATGTTTACAAGCATGCCGGCAGCAAAAGCCAGTGGCTATCTTGAAATAAAGGCAACCGCTACATCGATGACCTCGGTAAAAATAACATGGAAAGCACAAAAAGGAGTTACTCAGTATAAAATCTATCGTGCCACAGAAAACAAAAACGGAAATGTCGGCAAATATAAGGTGGTAGCAACCATATCCGGCAAGAAAAAAAGTTACACCGACAAGAAATTAAAAACAGAGAAAACTTACAGCTACATGGTTCGTGGCTATAAGAATAAAAAATGTGTAATTAAAACCGGAGTTCCGGAATCTGCCTATACCGGACTGACATGTTCATTTGACGAATACCAGTTTGCAGAAGCCCCAAGAAGCCCAAAGTCGATCACGCTGAAATTATACAGTTCAGGTGGCGTACTTCCAACCGGATATGAAATCTACCGGAAAGAAATGGGAATCTCAGGTTACAAAAAAATCGCAACAACCAAAAAAAGTGTAACCAGCCTGAGCTATAAAGACAAAACCGTAAAAGCGGGTAAGACATATCGCTACAAGGTCAGAACTTATCTTAAGGTCGGCAAGAAGAAATATTACAGTGCTTTTACGGACTACGAACAGATATCTGCAACAAACCGAAGTGGTAAATATACGTTCAAATTTGACAACAGTGTAAAATGTGCTGATAACGAAACAGTATATAAGATTACCAGCAAAGCCTATAATGACACATTAAAATTATATGACAATGCTGTACTGACGATTGAGTTGGACGATGGTTCGACCATTGAAACAGGTGTTGATATCATTTCCTATCGCAAGGGTGATGGCACATGGAAGAAATACAAAAGCAACCAGAGTCTGACCCTTAAGGCAAACGAAACACTCCGGCTCAAGGTTCGGGCTACACAAGATGTAAAGATTAAGAATCTCAAAAATGTAGAGTCCTATGAACTGAATATGGATGTTACTTATGGAGGAATAAGCAGCTTCCTCTGGGCTTACCCTTATGCCGGTACAGCTAAGACTGTTATGAATTCAGAAGCGATCCATTAAATAACCGCATAATATAAAGTACCTCTGCTCCATGGTGGTTATATGATACAAGACAGAATTTCTGAAATGTATTGCATATGAAACTACTATGGAGTGGAGGTGTTTTTTTGCCGACATTTATGTTGATATTTTCTTGTTCAGTTCGATAAAATTATATGCTATACTTATTTCGTTCTGGTTAAACGAGGTGATCATGAGAAATATATTTTTTGTAGATAGTGAGAATGTCGGTGATTCCTGGATACAACTATTTGATTATCTGAATGACGATGACTGTATCCTTGTATTCTACACCGATAAATCTCCTAACATGTCCTATGCAAATGTTGTCGCATTGAAACAGTCCCCTTTTGAACCTGAGTTCATCCTCTGTGAAAACGGAACTGATAATGCCTTAGATTTTCAACTTGTAACCTACCTTGGTTCGTATACAGTTAAAAATCCGGACGACAACCTCATCATTGTTTCAAAAGATAAAGGTTTTGACAGCGTGGTACATTTCTGGACGGAACGCGGATACCATGTATGTCGCAAGGCTCCCTCCATTTTCCACACACTGGCAAATGAACTATCTGTGCAAAAGCCACTTCTTCCTGCAATTCCAGCTTTTGCTGCAGTACCGGAAAGTATTGATGATTCAGTAATAAAGGCAGAAAATCTAAAGCCGGACGTGATCGTAGAAGCCACTCCCGCTGCGAATCCTGTCAAAATTGCTGTTTCTGCTAAGATTGATAAACAGGCTGCTATTCCAGAAGCTGTATCTACGCCGCTGTATGATAAGGAACAGGTCGATACATTACTTTCCTGTGTCGGGAAAAGTAATCTATCCGCCATCCACAACATACTTATATCAATCTACGGTCAGGAAAAAGGAAGTTATATTTATGGTATAGTAAAAAGTTCATCCTACGAGATACCAAAGGTCAACTGGCAAAAGAAAACAAAATACCGAAAATTCTTATCGATTGTTTACTCTAATGCCGGTATTGCTCTCATTGATGATTTCTATAAAAAACTATACCCGCATAAAGCAAACCTTCGGGAAATTCACAACCTCTTCGTGACCAAGTATGGTCAGGAAAAGGGTACCGAATACTATCGCTACTATAAATCGCATGCAGAATTTCTGCAGAAGACATTCTAGCATGTAATAAAAAGGAACCAGAACAAAGCTCTCCCCACCACAGAAGCTGAATCGCATATAGGGGATGTGGTAAGTAAGGCTGTGGTGGGGGGGAGGATGTACATGTGCCACTTTTCGGTCTCAATGTTACATTTATATTTGTATCTATATGGTCTTATTAAATTCTCATATAATTTATAACTGCATATATCTATATAGCTTACTTCTTGTTCTTTTATGGTTGTATAGCAAATCAGTCTGGGATTCTCCTTTATATAGCACTGCTTCTCAAAATCCCATTCACATATAAACACCTTTTCAAATGGTGATTTCTCTATAACCCTAAGAAAATAATCCGTAACACCGTTTCTTTCTTTTGTTTTTAACAGATGTTCCATACAATCAAATTCATCATCTAAAACAAATATAAACAAGTCCGTATCCCCTTTAGGATGTAATTTTTCCTTTTTCTTTATTCCCGCAATAATATTATCTATATCAGCTTCTATCACTGGTATATCCGATTTAAATTCTGAGGGCTGCCCATCTTTGTAATTAAAACTTTTCGCAAGAAGTCGTTTATCTTTATCGAATTGACATTTTCCTTCTTCTGTAAATGAACCATCGATATTTCTTTCATAATCCAATGCAATAAAACGCATTTGCGCTTCACTTATTTCCTGTAATTTCTCCGTTTTCTCTCTAATAGATAATCTATCAAATTGTGTTGGAGATTTTGCTATTTTATTATTATGTTGCGTATGTGTTACTTCTAAATAATTCCCTCCTTGAAATTTTAGATCAGGCATACTCTTACTTGAATTATCATCATAATATTGATTGTCAAATATATAGCCTTTTAATTGTAAAATCTCCTTCGCTTCCTGTTCTCCTTGTTTCATTTTATTTTTTCCCCTTTTATGTTAATTATATTTTCTTTGTTATCATTCCACACTATGTATCTATTAAAACTGATAATTGTTATTGTATTTACAGCTACGTTATAAATTCACATTCCACCATGTATCTATTAAAACCAGATTCGTTACCGCCCATAAATTCGTTTACAGAAAAAATTCACATTCCACCATGTATCTATTAAAACGGTATAAGTAAGAGTGCACTTAATAATATCGAAAAATTCACATTCCACCATGTATCTATTAAAACGGGAAAAGCTATCTGAAATATACAGAAATAAAGATAATTCACATTCCACCATGTATCTATTAAAACCAGATACAAGGTATCTGTGCGAACTGTGTGTAATATTCACATTCCACCATGTATCTATTAAAACTATAAGATCGTTACAACCGTTTATAGTATCTTCAACATTCACATTCCACCATGTATCTATTAAAACGCTCACCGTTTTCATCGGTTCTGTATACCCATGTTCATTCACATTCCACCATGTATCTATTAAAACTGTACTCTTTCACGTCTTCGCGTGCCAATAATTTGTATTCACATTCCACCATGTATCTATTAAAACCGTGCCATCCTTGCCTACTATAAATTTGCAAGCTACATTCACATTCCACCATGTATCTATTAAAACCCATCGGAAAAAGCTTTACGGTTGCCAGAAACACATATTCACATTCCACCATGTATCTATTAAAACCACACCAACGCCGATCCACTAAAAAGGAGCAACGTATTCACATTCCACCATGTATCTATTAAAACTTAAGTGTATCCCGGCGGTATGTAAAAGCATTATCTAATTCACATTCCACCATGTATCTATTAAAACCAGATACAAGGTATCTGTGCGAACTGTGTGTAATATTCACATTCCACCATGTATCTATTAAAACTGCAAGACAGACGACAGTTACAGAAGTACGAATGCATTCACATTCCACCATGTATCTATTAAAACCATCTGCCCCCCAGTAAAGATGTCCGCTAGTATAAGAATTCACATTCCACCATGTATCTATTAAAACTTTTTATTCGATATAATCATAGATAAATAAACGAAATTCACATTCCACCATGTATCTATTAAAACCAGTGCTTTCCACCTGTCCGGTATTCGCAAGCGCATATTCACATTCCACCATGTATCTATTAAAACCCGACACTTTGAATTGAATCGAACATATAATGCAGCAATTCACATTCCACCATGTATCTATTAAAACCATATGGATAGATGTATGACATGTATATATATCTTATTCACATTCCACCATGTATCTATTAAAACGACGGAATGGTACAATTAAAGAAAGGAAGGGAAGAATTCACATTCCACCATGTATCTATTAAAACAAGTTTTCTACCTGACAAGTCAATTTTAAATTCACATTCACATTCCACCATGTATCTATTAAAACCATAAACTCACTTGCCGTCTGTCCGATCAATGCCTTATTCACATTCCACCATGTATCTATTAAAACTAAAACCGGCTTCTCTAAGATAATTTGTAAATTCTTCATTCACATTCCACCATGTATCTATTAAAACCACGCCCCGGCTTTGAGGGGGTTCAAATGCTTTTTTTTAATTCACATTCCACCATGTATCTATTAAAACAAAGAGATCACCGGCGACAGAAATTTCATAATCTTGATTCACATTCCACCATGTATCTATTAAAACAAAAATGAGTGCATAGATGTAATGCTTGCAATGTTATTCACATTCCACCATGTATCTATTAAAACGGGATGAAAGAAAATATAGATAAATATAATTAAAAATTCACATTCCACCATGTATCTATTAAAACGGCTGTTCTACATTCATAAGCTGACGAGACGTCACAAAATTCACATTCCACCATGTATCTATTAAAACCGATCTGTTGTATCATCATCTCCGTTATTATATACATTCACATTCCACCATGTATCTATTAAAACCAGAATTATTACATACAGATATTACATTACCTTAATTCACATTCCACCATGTATCTATTAAAACAATCGTTGCATTGATAACGTCAGGGATAACGCTGGTATTCACATTCCACCATGTATCTATTAAAACTCAAACGCTTCTTTTCTACACACTAATCGGTCATAATTCACATTCCACCATGTATCTATTAAAACAATTACTGTCTTTGCAAGTACTGTCAATTCATTGTAAATTCACATTCCACCATGTATCTATTAAAACGAATTACAACCGACGAAGAAGCCGGAGATTATTTGAATTCACATTCCACCATGTATCTATTAAAACCAATTCATTTAAGGTTTTGAATCCGCTGTCTTTTAAATTCACATTCCACCATGTATCTATTAAAACTATTGTCAACAAACGCTAAATAATAGGAGGTGCACAAATTCACATTCCACCATGTATCTATTAAAACCAGATTCCGTCACAAATGCTCTCACATATACCATTCTCATTCACATTCCACCATGTATCTATTAAAACACGTCGTGATGATGTGTGTATATAAATAAAGTGAATTCACATTCCACCATGTATCTATTAAAACGTTTCGCTCCGTTCCGCTTTAGTTGAATAACTGGAAACATTCACATTCCACCATGTATCTATTAAAACTGGAAAGCTGGGAACTGGTAACTGATTTACTGAAAGATTCACATTCCACCATGTATCTATTAAAACTGAACAGCTTCAGGAATGCGGCTATATCTGTAGCCTTATTCACATTCCACCATGTATCTATTAAAACTAAAATTCGGTGATTTTGTGTTAGATAATTTTGTTATTCACATTCCACCATGTATCTATTAAAACGCTAATTTCTGCATCGTGTCGGTGAGAATAAGAGTGATTCACATTCCACCATGTATCTATTAAAACGGGGTATGGCTTGGATCAACTTATCAATGATTCAGAAATTCACATTCCACCATGTATCTATTAAAACAAATATTTGTTATCCATGTTTCCCCCTTTACTTGAAATTCACATTCCACCATGTATCTATTAAAACGCTGTAGGCTTATTTTTCACATTTAAAAATCCTTAATTCACATTCCACCATGTATCTATTAAAACAGGTCAGAATTTTATGTGATTTTATTGCTAGTATTTTATTCACATTCCACCATGTATCTATTAAAACCCAATCTTGTATATACATAACATCATTATCACAATACATTCACATTCCACCATGTATCTATTAAAACGAGTGCCAAGAGGGTAGGAAGGATTTATGTTTAATCAATTCACATTCCACCATGTATCTATTAAAACCGCATCAGCACCAATGCCGAGTTTGTTTGTAGCGTATTCACATTCCACCATGTATCTATTAAAACTTCATCAAAAATCTTCGCGAATGTTTTCGGAATAACATTCACATTCCACCATGTATCTATTAAAACCTTTATCCCGCCGTATTAAAAATCCATGGCGTATTAATTCACATTCCACCATGTATCTATTAAAACAGTAACCGAAGCTATCGCAAATGGTCTTTTAGCTGAATTCACATTCCACCATGTATCTATTAAAACTCCGTTACGGGGCATGCCTTATTGCACGCTTTGCAGAATTCACATTCCACCATGTATCTATTAAAACAGGTAGATTTTAAAAATTACAATCTCGTAAACTGGATTCACATTCCACCATGTATCTATTAAAACTTTATCGTCAGAAAAAATTGACTTATGATAAATTAATTCACATTCCACCATGTATCTATTAAAACCAGATCGACCGGAAAGACTACCAGTTTTTTGCTGATATTCACATTCCACCATGTATCTATTAAAACGGATAACCCGAAAAAAATCTCAAAATCTTTAAAAGAATTCACATTCCACCATGTATCTATTAAAACGCGTTTAATGCGTGGGTAGACTCCTCTTATAATAATTCACATTCCACCATGTATCTATTAAAACCGGGAAAATAGCAAAGTTGTTGTACGCTCGGATACATTCACATTCCACCATGTATCTATTAAAACCCGCTTACAGAGACGGGAACAACTAATATAATCGTATTCACATTCCACCATGTATCTATTAAAACCCGGTTCGGGAGATTGAACACAACTTGATTCGTTAATTCACATTCCACCATGTATCTATTAAAACTTAATGACAGACAAACGCTTGATAGTGGAGAAAAATTCACATTCCACCATGTATCTATTAAAACTCACCTAACGCAAAGCACCATTGATATATCCAACCAACATTCACATTCCACCATGTATCTATTAAAACTGTATACGCAAGGGGAACTGGAAACCAATTAGATAAAATTCACATTCCACCATGTATCTATTAAAACGCAAAAATTTCCATAAACGCAAGATTTGCGTTTTCATTCACATTCCACCATGTATCTATTAAAACTATAATGACAGACAAACGCTTGATAGCGGAGAAAAATTCACATTCCACCATGTATCTATTAAAACGGATTTAGTGCAGAGCGTATATTATTAGTTGTGAAATTCACATTCCACCATGTATCTATTAAAACTAAAATTCGGTGATTTCGTGTTAGATAATTTCGTTATTCACATTCCACCATGTATCTATTAAAACCGGTGTGACCATAACCTATAGTCCATACACCAGAAGATTCACATTCCACCATGTATCTATTAAAACAACACTCTTTTTTATTATTCTCCGATTTCCTCATATATTCACATTCCACCATGTATCTATTAAAACTAACGAATTAAGTTGTGCTCAATCTCCCTAACCGGAATTCACATTCCACCATGTATCTATTAAAACGTGCGTCTGGATAGGACACGCGAAGAACTGGCAAATATATTCACATTCCACCATGTATCTATTAAAACGCATTTTCTGGAATATCGCCCTGCGTATCAAACATTATTCACATTCCACCATGTATCTATTAAAACAAAATTTTTTCATCGACCTTTGCGGAAGTCGATTGATTCACATTCCACCATGTATCTATTAAAACAATCCTTTTATTACATAACTAATGATAAATATATTATTCACATTCCACCATGTATCTATTAAAACTGCAAACGCAAGCAAGAAAAACATTTAAAGAACAATTATTCACATTCCACCATGTATCTATTAAAACCATTGTTTTGTCACATACGGAAGTCGTTGATAATCATTCACATTCCACCATGTATCTATTAAAACTACATTCGTCACATAAAGTGAAACAATGTTTTCGAGATTCACATTCCACCATGTATCTATTAAAACCATAGAATAATATCCATAGTCCTGTTCATACTGTTTATTCACATTCCACCATGTATCTATTAAAACTACTCAGCTTGAATATATACACGAAGCGTATAAGTATTCACATTCCACCATGTATCTATTAAAACCGACCAACCGATAGCATTTTCGTTTGATGTGTATGGATTCACATTCCACCATGTATCTATTAAAACTACTTTAGTTCCTTTATCTACTATTGCAATTATTCATTCACATTCCACCATGTATCTATTAAAACAGAATTCCCACCGGTATACCGTTCGCGTATGGAATTATTCACATTCCACCATGTATCTATTAAAACTTTGAAACGAATGGTTTTAATTATGTGAAAATAACATTCACATTCCACCATGTATCTATTAAAACTGTATCCGATTCGGGCAACGTTCGTAAATACAACAGATTCACATTCCACCATGTATCTATTAAAACAAGTGGGTTGTTGACATCAAACGTGTAATATCTAACATTCACATTCCACCATGTATCTATTAAAACCAGCACTATAAAAAAGCAATATTTTACAATGCTTTCACATCCTCTTTTTGTCGACCTTGCTTCAATAATCGGACTACACATTCTATTTTTAAATAGTATATTCCTTTTTTCTATATTTTTTCCCATTGTCGACCGGCGTCAGATTTTACAATATTTATGGTCGACAATTTCAAATAAAGAAACTGGCTTTGTCATCTTCCTTACCCCAGAACTCTTTATTCAACCATTTTTCCTGCCTGCTTTTAAATATAATAACGGAATCCAATTCATGATCAATATATTCATCCAGCTCCTGTTTCAGCTTCACAAGTTGTACTTTTGTGATATCTCCCTCAAAAACAGAATTTTGTATATGGGATAAATACCTTTTACAAATCTTAAAAATATGATTCCATCGTTTTTGTCCATTATTTTCTTTATTTATGTCATATACTAATACTACATACATATTTCACCACCATATTCTGAATCCTTCATATTCTTTTTCCCCAATCAGATGCTTGATCAGCTTGTATAACTCTAAACGCATCAGATACTGATATGTAACGGGGCGACCTAAATCTTTATGCATAATTGTCTGCTGTAATTTTTTCTCCAACTCCTGTGCAATCAATCTGGATGCATCCCTATTCAAATGCAAATAATTCAGCTCCTTCGTAAAACTTTTTTCGGTTATCTGATTACGGTTTAATAATGAAAAAAGAAGTCGATCTCCTATCAACGGTTTGAAAATTTCTGCCACATCCAGACATAGAGAAAATCTTCTAACACCAGGTTCATGGAGATAACTTATCGTAGGATTCAATTGTGTATGATATACCTCACTAAGAACCTTTGAATAAATCAACGAATTAACAAAAGAAATCAACGAATTAATCATGTTATCAGGCGGATGCATAACTCTTTTATCAAACTCTATTTCCTGATCAATGATAACATTCCATGTAGCATAATAATGCCTTCTTATATTTCCCTCTATTCCCATTAGCTCTTGGATCGTTGATGTTTTTGGTAATTCTTTTCTCAACGAATCAATTTCTGACATATAGAAAGATACATCCTTGCCTCGTCCGTTATAATACCGGAGATTTCGGTAAATATTATCGGCAGCCGCTTCTATAAATTTTTTTGCAATGGTCAATCTCTTTCCATAATCTGTATAATGTTCAACCTGTTTTACCAATAATTGACCTGCCAGCAGCTTTTCTTTTGGATAAAAGCTACCTGTATAAAAATTATAATAATTGAAGAAATGTATCGGGATTCCATATTGAGAAATGTAACTCAAAAATGTTGTATTAAATGACATCTCTGACATGACATAAATATCATCAATTCGTTCAATCGGAATATCTCTTTTTTCTCCACCTGAAGATATAAATTGAAGTGTATTATCTTTTCTTTTTAAATCTCCACTATTGTAAATATAAAAACTTTGTCCCATTATCCCTCCATGTTAAATAAAACACAAATCATGATATGCGCACTTCCCACATATTTTTTGTTTTTCAAATGCTGGTGGTTGTTCCTGCATTTTTAACTTTTCTATATCTGCAATTATCTTCTGCAACTGTACTTCATCATCCTCTGACAGTTCTACAACAATATTTTTTTTGATCATAGGATAATCAATCTTTGCCGTTAAGCCCTTAACTCCACGTTGTTTCAAATAATATAGATAATATTTTACCTGCCAGATTCCTGCCTCTTCTATTGCTTTACTCTTTTTTATCTCATGTAATTCCTGATGCTCTTTTATAAAATCAATATTTATTACATTATCGATATTAATGTGTTTATCATCACGCCGGTAACTGTTCTCATCAAGTAGTTTACCCAACATAACATTTTCATTATCGGATTCCATGTTTATTTCATTTATGAAATACCATAATTTTCTTTTACACACAAAATAATAATAAATCATTACACCAGTAACTCGATTTTCCACAATTCCTCCTTATATAAAATTCCACTCATCATCATACTTCGTTAACGATAAGCCCATACCCCGTCCTGTCATTTCATCAAAATCATATAATAAGCATGTCCTGTGAATATCTAATCTGTCATTTATACAATTCAAATCCACACCATCTAATTTTCTCCGATCCGAATACAGATTCAGATTAAGAGTTATATCTGCCAGTTTTGCTTTCAATATCCTTCGTATATTACTGTCAACATATGGTGTATCTAAAACACTCGTTATTGCCTCTATCAGATACTGATTTTCCTGATATATTCTATCTGGAATTACTGTAATACTTTTTATTCCACGAAAATCCTCATCGATATCTTTCTTAGATGTATAATCTAACGGCTGCAACGATTTAAATTTAGCCAGATTTCTTTTTATCATTTGGAAGTATGCCGTATTCTTTAATGCGTCTACATCATAAACTTCATTCATATACTGAACTTTATCTTTTTCGGAAAAAAGCTTTCCATTATATGCCTCTAATAATTGTACAGATCTATCATATATATCACTGTCATATATTCCTTTTCCATTCTTCATACATCCTGAATAATTAACATAAATTAATACATTTGCATCGGTTATATCCTTTTTCCCTGCTCTATTACACCGTCCCATTCTTTGCAATAAGCTATCAGCCGTACACATCTCCGTATAAAGAACATCAAAATCAATATCAAGACTTGCTTCTACGATCTGTGTTGTTACCCATATACCTGTCATCTCATCATTACTGGAAAAATCCATTATCATCTTTTCCAACTGATCCCGATGTTTTCGAATATATCTGGAATGAAGCAGGAATACCTCATCTGTTCTTTGGGATAATTCTTCATATACCTTCTGTGCCTTTGATACTGTATTGCATATAACGAGAACTTTTTTCTTGTATCCATCTTCCGCAATTCTGTCAAAATCAAATTCTTCATGAAATAATGCGATCTTATGTCTGTCTGTTCCCATTGTAGCGGAAAAATCTATAAAAATATAATCTCTATCCTTTATCAACCGATATTTTCGCATAAAAAATTCTAAAACCGGCGGAAATGTTGCTGTTATGATTGCGAATTTTCCTTCCATTTGTTTTAGTTCTGACAAGCCGTAAATTAATGCTGCTACTATCTTAGGAGAATATGACTGAATCTCATCTATAATTAATTTTGAATATTTCAGTGTCGCTGCAAAAATCTCAGTGCCCGGGGCTTTATAAACAAATTTAAATAATTGATCTACCGTGCAGACAGTAAGCGGATACGAGAACAATTTTGCCTGCTCATATCTGGTATTCCCATCTGTAAATTGCCCATCTGTTCCATCAAAATAACTGCTTAGGCTATCAGAATGAAGCAATGCTACATCCTTATACATATACCTGTCCTTTATTCTGCTATATATGGCATTAGAAGAAACTTTTAACGGTAATGTATAAAAACCTTTCTCGCCATTTGCCCATAATAAAGCTGCCTCTGTTTTTCCTGATCCAGTAGGTGCTATAACTACAACATTATCATCACTATGTTCCTGCATAAAAACCTGCAACTCACGCAATGAATTTGAAAAGTAATCGCGAATCGTGCTGCATAATTTTTTCTCAGCAATGTCACTGTGTAATTCTGCTTCTTCATATCCTGCACTTACCGTCCAGTCAAACTTATTCAACAAGCCCTTTATCAACATATATTCACACCATGTTTGCTCATCTACACTTCTCAATTTCATTGTAGGATTATTCGAATACAACAGTTGATTACGATTTGCGGCAGAAAATTTCACATCTTCCTTTCCCAAATATTCCTGCAAATATTTTTTATACCATTTATCGTAATAGTCATAAAAATCCTTATCAGAAAAACTATCCTTCCGATCATGATGATAATAGACTGCTGTCAATAACACAGAAAAGTCATCGCCTGTACATTCTGGTATTTCCTGCTTAACCTGTTTCTCTGATAAACTAAGTGCACTAAGAAAACCATGTGGTATCTGCCTTTCAGCCATCCTTGTAAGTTGAGGATTGACAATTGTCTGGAAAATATAATTAGCTTTTCCAAGGTCATGCACTCGGCATGCCTCTAAAACCAGATTCTTTTCCTTTTCTGTAAAATACATATCAAAAATCTCAAAGAATTTTCCTGCACAGTTAACAATATCCTTCTCATGTTCTCTTAAAGTTTTTTGCTCCTGAACAGTTTGCTGTTTCAAAGAATCCAAGTAAGAAATGATCATCTTCGACTCATTTTCATTCAATTTATCCATCTGGCTGCCCAAAAGATAAATCAATATGTTTCTGATGTCATTTACATTTTTAACTTCCTTCTTGGTGTCATTTGACTTTGCATAATATTCCATATCGTATTGTCAATCCCTCTCTTATCTTGTTATGCGAACGCAACAACATCCCCATAGGTATCGATATATGCATTCACTACTGAAGTATCCTTCGGCATATAATACGCTTTTACCTTTCCACCATCCGGTTTCCATCTGCGATATCCCTGCGGTGTTATCTCGTATTCCTTTGTTAACATGTAAGTCGTGCTTGTACGTCGTCCAATATCCAGTTCTGATTGAAATGGAATATAGATATTATTTCGAATCGTTGCTGATTCAACTTTCTGTAATTCAACAATTTCTACATTTTGAATATCCAGCAAATCTTCATACCGCCCTAATGATGGATAAATAATCGGACACTTCAGTGCCTGATAAATCTTATCAAAATCTTCCTCCTCAGGTATAATATGTAAAACCATCCGATTATCACAGATCAGTTCTACATGTGCAATCCCCTTAAACACACCATAATCTTTGTCTTCACCTTTGATACAGAGCTGATGTCTGCCTTCTTCATACTTTGTATCGAATTTGAATGAATATCTTGTATACAATTCTGATACAGAACCTGCGTTTTCTCCCTGGATACTTACCTGCATCTTGTGATAACTGTCAAATCCACTAATTGCGTGAATCATACCAATAACAGTTGAATATGGTGGCAACGGATAAGATTCTTTTATAATGAAACTACTTGGTTTTCTGTAGTTCGCAAGGTTTTGAAAACAATCAATTCTAATTGCTCGCTCCATAATATTCATCAACTTCCTTTTTCAACTGTTTAAATACATCTGCAACTGTCTTTGTGTTCAATGTATCTTTTAATTCTGCATCATTCTGGAAAATACCTGTCACAACTCCAACACTGGTATTGTTCTTTATATCCTCATCACTTTCAATAATCTCTCCAAGCATCTTCGTGTTTATGGCTCCATTTTCCAAAGATACTCTATTTTCAAAGAACGGATTTTTTCTTATATATCGACCACCGATTGCAAATACAGGACTAAGGTTCTCTCTTCTTCCCTTTATATCACGATATAAATACTGGATCGTATCAAGAAATTTTTTTACTCGATCTGCTTTTTCTTCTGCAGATATCTCAAGATCTCCATCCACACCAATACGATCAAGATCTATAGTGATCGTATATGAGTAGAATGACTTCTGTATCTCACTCTGTGCGATCGCATTATCAAGATCCTGGCGTCTTGCCAATCCAATATTGGTTAAAAATTCCAAATCGCTCTGATAAGGCTCTAATGATACCGCATTACTCAGTCGAACAACTGCACTTCTGGTATCAGCTCCGCCTTTTTTATCCTCTCCTTTTGCACTGGTCTTCATATAACCAAAAAAGTCAATTTCCGGATAATCTTTTATATTAGCAGTTGGTGCAAACTGAACGACTCCACTCTTTCCATCAACAGGTGTTGTATCCCATCCTAACTGCTGAATAATATTGTATCTCAATGCCTGTCTTGATATATAAGAATATTGCTCATATGTTCCTCGTGATAATTTTTTGAGTGTAGTAATATTACCTACGCCCTCTCCATAATTTGCACTTTCTGCAAGAAATACCATTGTAAGTGTTAAACCATTCCTAATCATTAACCTTTTCCTCCTTTTTTTCATAATGACTTCCTTCTAATCCCATAAGGAATGCATATCCATACTCTCTAAACTTCTCCCGATTATCCAGACACTCTATGAATGCATCCGGAACTGTCAGATTTACAGAACAATAGATACGCATTATAATTTCCATAAAATGGGAAACATCTCCAACTGCAACTGCATTCAGTAATCGATATACCGTACCTCTGATTCTTGAATCATCACTTGTGCCTTTCGCTGCTAACAGTTTATTTCTTAATTCATATCCACACTCTCTAACTTTGTATCGATTCACTATTGCACCTCCTATCTTATTCTTATCTTCATTATCTTTCTTCAATAAACTTACACGAATCTGAATATCATATACCCAATAAGCATCTACCAAATATGTCTTTACATCCATAGACTGCCTTAACAAGATATTTAATAATGGATATTGATTTCTATACCGAAGAATATTCAATATAACTGTTTCATGTATATTTATGTATTCAGTCCCCTTTTTTATATATGGGTATTTACTTAATACATCAAGTCCAGCCCTTACTTTCTCATCATTTAATATTGCAAGGATATTTTTATTGATAATATCAAATGTATAACGTTCGCTTTCATCCCTGCCTCTGGTTATGATCTGAATATTACCTAGTTCTTCCGTCTTCATCTTCAATAACAGATTCAATGTTCTGGAAATCCATGAAGTATATCGTTCTCCATCTTCTCTTTCCACATCCTGCATAATGCCATCCTTACGATTTACCTCTAATAATTCCTGAATGTTCTGATCCGTATTAATAAACAGGAATCGATTTCCCATCAGATAAAAACCAAGAGGAGATAATGCATATACAAATGCACACACCGGACATAAGAAAGCATCTACTTTACAATTCCAGAAAGCTGATTGTTTTCTTGCCAGATCATCTGCCTGATCCTTCATAAATGCAAGTGATACTTTCGTCTTCGAATCAATCATTGCACTACAATCAATGCATATCTCCTTTGCCTTCTTTTGATCAATTGCTATATAAGTCCGAAATGGTTCTGAAAAATCATTTTCAAAAACCTCTCGCATATTTTTCGCTGCATTTGCACGTAATAGAAAACATTTTCCATCCCAGAAACGATTGATGTAATTATATATGGCACTCTTCATGATCAAGGTTTCTGCACAAATGGGCTGAATAAGAAATTCATGTAACTGAACCAATCGATCCCGCAACAGTTCCGGTTCCATAGATTCTTTCAGTTTTACCGCCTTAAGCATCTCATATGCTTCTGTGGTATCAACCTCATCCTTTATACTGGCAATGCCCGATTTATAACTGTTAGACAAAAGTTTATCGTTAATGAATTTGATATCATCTTTCCACTTTTTACCATCCCATTCCGGCAAATCCAGTACAGCTAACAAATTCTTAATCTTATCCAATATTGTTTGATATACACTATGTGACCTGTAATATGTCGTGATCCCACGAAAGTATAAATCCGTCCAGTCCGTTTCCTGACAGAAATCTGTATCAAGCCATAATTGCTGATTATCTTCCGTATAGCCATAATCCAAATCTTCCGATGCAGCAGCAATTTCGTCCAGTATATAATGCATACCTACGATTCCCGCATTTTTCAGAAAATCACCCATTGGTATATAGATTCTACCCAACTTATAATCCTCCTTTCTTCTAACCTAATACTTCAAACTTTCCATTTCCTGTCGACCTGCGTACTCCAATTCCGGATCTCTGCAGAACATTTAATAAAGCAACAGAGCCTTTTAATTTGAAAATACCAAGCGAAGCATCTGTATTTCTTCCAAACACTGGTATTATAACCTTTTTTCCTTTGATCGCCTGAATAGAAAAATCATCTGTCTCAACCGGAATATTCATTCTTTGAATAAAGATCTTAACATTCTCTTTCACAACGTCTGAAAACTCATCCTTATCAAACGTATAATAACTGTCTGAATTGGTATCATTATCATGGTATCTTGCCAGTAATGGGCTCTGCATTTTTATGATGATTTCATCATCTGTGATATCATTTATATTCTGAATATACACAGATATTAATTGCATGGAATTCTTGTTCATCGAATAATGCCGAAATTTCATAGTCTGAAACGCATTAAACAAATATAAAAATTCCTTATCATCAGCATCTGTAAAAAATACCATGAATTCGTTCTTATCAAGAAGTATCTTATCGTCTGTAAACTTAGCACCGGGAAGATAATAC
>ULPX01030682.1_pt1 | contig 30767 bp, 36 predicted proteins | sample 1953911 | NCBI WGS metagenome assembly ULPX01 (sample SAMEA4835640, study PRJEB28245) | human gut metagenome | biome: gut microbiome; material: fecal sample | place: Denmark | collected 2008 | reverse complement strand
TTGCATCGCCGCGTACAATTTGCAGCCACACCAGACGGCCGATAACTATGGCAAAAACGGTAAAAATTAATGCAAACAGCCCAAAAAAGCGTTTTTTGCTGCTGTAAAACTTAAATTCTTTTCTCATCTGCGCCACCCCCTGCGCCTTAAATCAGAGGTTGGCATAATGGGCGGCATACCGGCATCACGCAGCAGTTCTTCGCGCTTTTCGCGCTTAACCTCCGCCTTGTAAACCGAAAGCGCCAGCCCCAGCGCCGCAAGCGATACCACCATGGAAGTGCCGCCGTAACTTATAAACGAAAGCGGCACGCCGATAACCGGCAGGCAGCCGCATACCATCAGCATATTGGCCGCAGCCTGCCCCACAACCAGAAGCGTTACGCCGCTGATGAGCATAAAGCCTTCCTCATCACGGCAGGCAGCCGCCATGCGGAACAGCGCAATGCCCAAAAGCGCAAACAGAAAAATTAAAAACACGGCGCCGCCAAAGCCCCATTCCTGGCAATAAATGGCAAAGGCAAAGTCGGTATGTGCCTCCGGCAGATAAAAGAATTTGCCGCTGCCCTGCCCCCAGGGCACGCCCAAAACACCGCCGCTGCCGATGGAAATTAACGACTGCACCATCTGGTAGCCCGCGTTGGAAGGGTCGCTCCACGGGTCGTACCACACCAGAACTCTTTGCAGGCGGTACGGAGCAATGGCAATAAGCCCCACAACGCCTACGAAGCCGCCTGCCATTAAAAGCAGCAGCATGCGCAGCGGAAGCCCTGCCAGAATATACATGCCCACGGAAAGCGCAACAACAATTGCCGCCGTGCCCATATCCGGCTGTTTCAAAACCAAGGCTCCATATATCAGCGCCATTACCATCGTTTTGTTGCCCGGGTAATCAAACAATGCCGGGCGCAGATGTTTTTTCAGCCGCTTGCCCAGCTCGCCGGCGCACACCATAATTACCGCCAGCTTTGCCAGCTCCGAAGGCTGCAAGCTGAACGGCCCTATATACAGCCAGCGCTGCGCGCCCTTGGTTGTAACGCCAACCGTATCAACGGCAATCAGCAAAAACAGTACCGAAAAATAAATAATATTCAGCCAGTGCTTGCTCAACCATAAATGGTAATCAGGGCCGCGCAGCCCCAAATACAGCATCACGGCAAAGCCAACCGCCGCAAACGCAACATAGCGTTTTAAATAAAAATAGCCGTCGCCGAACATATCCGTTGCTTCAACAAAACTGGCGCTGAAAACATTAATGCAGCCTATCGCCAAAAGCATCAGCGTAATCCATATTACTGCGTCACGCGGATTGTCCCAGATAAAAAAGTGTTTCTGCATAAATGCCTCTACTTAAACACAACTTCGCAAAAATTAATGGGCGTGCCCAAAGCGCTGAACTTCTGCTCATACTCCGTCTGCACTTCGTTCTCGTACTCCGAATGGTGCAAATCGTAGCTCAGGGCAATAATCTCCAGCCCAAACTCCTTAAACTCCTCTACCGAAAAATCAAACAAAGCCCTATTGTCCGTTTTAAAGCGCAGGTGCCCGCCGCTGCCCAAAAGCCTCTGGTATTTTGCCAGAAAGTTTCTGTGCGTAAGGCGGCGTTTGGCGTGGCGCGCCTTCGGCCACGGGTCGCTGAAATTCAAATACAGTTCCTTTATTTCGCCCGGCTCAAACCAGTCCTCCAGCTGCTCTGCATTAGCGCAGATAACAACGGCGTTTCCCAGCTTGTTATCCATAATGTACTTGCCCGGGTAATACGAAATATCGTGCTGCGTTTCAACGCCTATAAAAGCCTTTTCCGGGTGCAGTTCCGCCATCCCGGTTAAAAAGCGCCCCTTGCCGCAGCCAATTTCAAGACACAGTCGCTTTCCGGGAAAACGCTCCTGCCAGTGCCCTTTATAATCCTCCAGATTGTGCATCAGCACATATTTATCCTTTAATTCTTCCATTGCAGTTTCAATCCATGGCTTTTTTCTTAAACGCATAACTACCGTCCTTTATAAAAATTTACATCTATTAATTATACCATATCTTAACGCATTTTTTGCATAAAACATTTTAATTTGCCAGGCACATCCGCCCTTGCGGATATTTGACGAAGCGCCGCCGCGGTGCTATATTAAATTTGTAAGGGCACACGCCCCCAAAGGAGGTTTTAAATATGAACGAAGCAATGAACAACCTTTTAACCAGAAGAAGCTGCCGCAAATATAAACCCGATATGCTGCCGCAGGAAGTGCTTGACGAAATTTTAAAGGCAGGCACTTACGCCGCCAGCGGGCACGGCACGCAAAACCCCATTATGATTGCCGTTACCGATAAAGAAATGCGCGATAAATTAAGCAAATTAAACGGTAAAATTTTTGGCAAGCCCGATATTGACCCGTTTTACGGAGCGCCGGTTGTTGTTATTGTGCTGGCCGATAAAAAATATCCCACTTACGTTTACGACGGCAGCCTTGCCATGGGCAATTTAATGCTTGCCGCCCACGCGCTCGGAGTTGCCAGCTGCTGGATTCACCGCGCCAAGGAAGAATTTGAACTGCCAGAAGGTAAGGAAATTTTAAAACAGCTCGGCATTGAAGGCGATTACGAAGGCATAGGCCACTGCATTTTAGGCTATGCCGACTCTCCCGAACCGCAAGCTGCACCGCGCAAGGAAAACCGCGTTTATTACATTAAATAACCTTTGCAATTTACCCAAAATTTACAAATACCCGGCACGTTTTAACGCCTGCCGGGTATTTTTTGCCTTTAATACCGCGAAAAACGGCTAAAAAACAAGTTACGCCCCTTTACAGTGGTCAGTGCGGAAGCATTGGCAAACCAAAGCCCAAAATTACCCCATAAACGCCAATTTATGCCGATTTAACCTTTTGAACGCGCCCGAATATATGATACAATTAAAAAAATATTGCTATTAGAGCGGAGGTGACTGTTTCCCTAGCGGAAACACATTATTTGGATTATTTCGTGATAATTTTAAACATTATTGTAATTTTATTTCTTGTAGCGCTTAACGGCTTTTTCGTGGCATCAGAATTTTCTATCGTTAAAGTGCGCCCTTCTAGGCTCGACACTTTAATTAAAGAAGGCAGCAAAAGCGCGGTTTACGCACGACAGGTAACGGAACACCTTGACGCCTACCTTTCCGTAACGCAGCTTGGCATTACCCTTGCCTCGCTCGGCCTTGGCTGGATTGGCGAACCTGCCGTTGCCAAAATGCTGGCGCCGGTATTTGCCCTGCTTAAACTGCCGCCGCAGCTTGAGCACACACTGGACTTTGTGGTGGGCTTTTCCGTAATTACCGCCCTGCACATTGTACTTGGCGAACTGGTGCCGAAATCTCTTTCCATACAAAAAACGGAAACCATTGTTTTATTTGTAGCGCGCCCGCTGATTATGTTCGACAAGCTGATGTACCCGGCAGTATGGTTTTTAAACCATGTTGCCAACTGGACTTTGCGCCGCATGGGCATCAGCGCCGCCAGCGAAGCGGAAGAAGCGCATAACGAAGAAGAAATCCGCATTTTGATGGAGGAAAGCTATAAATACGGCTATATCGATAAAAGCGAGCTTACCTATCTCGATAACGTTTTTGATTTTTCCGAACGCAGTGCCGGCGAAATCATGGTACCCCGCACCGATATGATCTGCCTGTACCTTGAAGACAGCTTCGATGAAAATATCAAAACAGCGCTGACGGAACGCATGACGCGTTACCCCATCTGCAACGAGGATAAAGACCATATCATCGGCTTTCTGCATATAAAAGACTTGCTGCGCGCCCTTAACGACGGCCAAAAGCCCGACTTAAGCACACTGGCCCGCGACGTGCTGGAAGTGCCTGTTTCCATGCCTATCAGCAACCTGCTGCGCCTTTTGCAGAAGGAACGCAAACAGCTCGCCATTTTGATTGACGAATACGGCGGCACTGCCGGTATGGTAACTATCGAGGACATTCTTGAAGAAATCGTCGGTGAAATACAGGACGAATTTGACGAAGAACGCCCAGAAGTGGAAGAAGAAACCGACAAAAGCTATTCCGTTGACGGCAAAATGCTTTTAGAGGACGTTAACGACCTGTTCGGGCTTGAACTTGACGACAGCCAGTGCGATACCATTGGCGGCTGGGTTTACACGCAGCTTAACACGCAGCCGCAGATAGGGCAGACCGTTAAACTGCCCAAAGCGGAAATTACCGTTGAAGAAGTGGAAGCCCTGCGCATTACCCGCCTGAAAATAAAACTCTTAAGTGCGCTCAGCAGCGTTAACCAGGGCATGCTGGACGAACATTTGAATAAGGATTAAGACCTGATAAAAAAACGGTACCTTTTTACGGGTACCGTTTTTTTATTGCTCTTATTCAGCTTTCATAATATTTATTTTTTCTTTTCTGCCGAGGCAATAACGGCTTCGGCAAGCTCTTTAAGGGTTATGCGGCGGTTCATGCTGTACTGGCGCATTTTGCTGTATGCTTCGTCCTCCGTAAAGCCGTGCGCCGCCATTAATATGCCTTTGGCGCGGTCAAGCAGTTTGCGTGTTTCAAGGCTTTCGCGCAAACCGGCAAGTTCGCTGTCCATCTTCTGGTATTCCTTAAAGCGGGCAATGGCTACCTGCATGGTGGCAAAAAGCTGTTCTTCGCGCACCGGCTTAACCAGATATGCCATTACGCCGCTGCTGTTGGCGCGCTCAACCACATCCTGCTGGCTGTAAGCCGTTAAAAGAAGCACGGGAGCAATATGCTGGCCGGTAATAATTCCGGCTGCCGTAATGCCATCCATCTTCGGCATTTTCACGTCCATAATAACCAAATCCGGCTTTAAGCGCCGGGCAAGCTCCACGGCTTCTTCGCCGTCAGATGCTTCTCCAAGCACCGTATGCCCCGCTTCCGTCAGCATTTCGCGCAAATCCAGGCGGATTAACGCTTCGTCATCGGCAATAATAATTTTTAACCCTTCCATTTTTATCCCCCCAAAGGTATTGCTACTTCGGCGCAGGTTCCTCCCTGCGGCCTGTTTTCTATTTTAAAAGTTCCGTGTAAATCGGCTTCGGCCATGGTTTTAATAATGCGCAGGCCCAAGCTGCTCTGCGGCACGCCGTTAAAGCCCGGCGGCAGGCCGTTGCCGTCATCGCATACGGTAAGTCGGCAGCCGTTTTCTGTTTTTTTCAGCTCCACGCTGATGGCGCCCTGCGTGCGCCCTGTAAAGGCATGGTCAAAGCAGTTTTGCAGCATTTCGTTTAATACCAGTGCCATGCTGGTTGCTTTTTCCGAAGGAATAACAACGTTATCGGCACTGAATCCGGTTGTAAGGCGCAGTTCCGGCGCGGCCATGCCGCTGAGCACCGCTTTGTAAATTCCCTGCGCCACCGCTGCCATATCCACCGTGCCGCTGCCCTGCTGCGCCAAAAATTCGTGCACAACGGCAATGCTGTTTACGCGGCTGATGCAGTCACGCAGCACGCTTTTGGTTTCGTCCGCTTTAGCGCGGCGCATTTGCAGGCGCAGAAGGCTGGCAATGGTTTGCAGGTTGTTTTTTACGCGGTGGTGTATCTCTTTAATTACCGCCGCTTTAACAAGCAGTTCTTCGTCACGCTTTTTCAGTTCGGTAATATCGCGCAAAATTACAATGGCATAACTTGCTTCCGCCGTGCCGCCGACAGGCACCACGCGCATGGCCAAAAGCATGCCGCGCAGGCGGATTTCCTTGCCTTCGGCCGTGCCTGTTTTAAGCACCATGCCGACAAGCGGCCAGTTAATTTGTACGCTGTTGGTGCGCAGGCCGATTGGCGTTGTAATGCCCACCACCTGAAAAATATGCCGTGCGGTGGAATTGGCCGCTATTATTTTTTTATCCGCGTCGACCACCATCAGCGCATCACCCGGGGCAAGGCGGCGGTAAAACTCGCTGTCCTGCTCGGGGCGTGCCGGTGTTTTTAAAAATTCAAACGCTACGTTAATAAAAATATCGTCAACGCCGCTTAAATCAAACACCACGGCGGCAAAACATTTGCCGCGCCTGTCCTGCACGGGGTACACGCGCACGCCGGCAAACTGCCCAAGGCTCAGCTCACGCTTGCCTTCAAGCGGGACATTGCGCTGCAGACAGCGGGCAATCAGCGGTTCTTCGCTGATGCGCACCTCACGCCCGGGCGCAAGTTCCGGCTGCTGCAAAAACTGCGTTTTGGGCATGGACTGATGGTAAACGCGCAAAAAACGTTTGTCATCCGACGCAAGGTACACTGTAATGCAGGCGTGGGCAATATCGGCTGCAAAATCCATGCCCTGCCTGATAGAAGCCAGTATATTTTTCTGTTCACTGTTAAGATTTTTTAACATAGTGTTAATTTATACCCCTCATGTTATGCGGCTTTTCAGCACTTTTGTTAGTAATAAGTTAGTAACGATAAAACAAACACAGTAACGCATAATAAAATTTTACTTGTTTAATTATCATTATTTTTTTACACTATTATAACACAAAATGCCTGGTAATATATGAATATTACCGGGCAAAATTAGTTATCTATTATTGTAAATACATCCTATTAAACAGCCAGCCACGAAGCCCCAAAAAGCATTTTGCTTAGCTTTAAGGCTGGCTTTTTTCTTTTCCTTTTGTATTTGCTGTTTCAATTCGCTGCATAATTCTGAGAGCATCTCTATTTCCATCGATGCACTCTTTAATGAGCTGTTCGATGCGGTTAATTCGTTCTGCGCAGTCTTCAGCTGCCGCCTGGCCTCGTTCAAGTTCTGCATCAGCTCGCTGGATGGCTTTTTCAGCATTGTAATTTTCTCTTGCAGCGTCAGCAATATTACCTGCTGCTGTTCCAGCTGAGTCTTTAATTCTGTCCACTGTTGCCGCGGAACTGTTATCACTTCCTGTTTCATTTCCGCAGCCGCGCACTGCGCAATAAATACCGGCGCAAAGTAAAACAACAAACACAATAATGTAAAAACGATTGCTATTATTAGATTTTTTCTGCTCATTTTCCATTTTTTACCTCTAAACCGAAATATATAGCCACATTTGGCGTATGCGCCGTTTTTACCGTACTTGTATAAAAGTATAAGCACACCAATCAAAAACAAGCACACGCGCCAAATAAACGGGCAGTTTTTAATCAGAATACACCGCCAGCGATGCAGCCAATGATAACGGCCAGCACAATACCGGCAATAACAGCCACCTGAGTTTTATTCATTATTTTGCACCCCCAATCCTTAATGATTCCTGTACCATTCCGCATTACCGCGGATGGTCTCAAGTTGGTTATACAAGTTTCTGCCAGGACAAGCAGTGTTATCTAAATCACGATGCCCAACAACAACATTTTTAGCGGCAATCAATCCATAACGTTTGCAAATATCTGCTATCAGCACCGGCAGACTGTTTAACTGTGCTTCCGTAGGTTCAGCAATTTCAAAATTACCGCAAATGTGAATGCCAATGCTTTTGCCATTATTCCCAATCGCGTGAGCACCAATACAATTTTCTGGACGGCCGCGTTCTATTGTGCCATCCTTTCGAATAACGTAATGATAGCCAATACCAGCCCATCCTTGTTCCTGATGGCTTGCGTGAATTTGTTCGGCAGATAAGTCATCATCAACAGGATTACCAGTGTGGTGAATAACTATCAAATCAGTTCTGTTACGTTTTGTTAACTCAGTAAAATTTAAATTATATTTTTTTATTTTCATCTTCCGTTCCCTCCTGTTTGGATTGCAGCCTTGCCAATGCGTTGCGGATGAAAGCAGGTATGTGTTCACCCCATCCTGCTCTGTCGATATTTTCCACGATACTGCCTGCTTCGTTTAAAGCATAAGCGCAGATTGCCATCTGCCGCAGTGTATGCGTATCCATAGCTGTATCAATGCAGTTACAAAGAGCCACCACAGCAAAAATCACAAATTTCTTTAAAATTCCGCGGAAGCCTGTGCTGCTGTCCCATTGTCCGGTTTTAAAGGCGGTGAACATGCCGGTAATATAGTCAACGATGCACAAAGCAATCAAAGCATAAATCATGCTGTCCATCCCGCCGATGGAAACGCTAAATACAAGGCCAATAACCGCACCAATAGACATAAGATACTGTTCAGCTCCTGTCGGTTTTAAATAGATAAGAAAATCTACGATACTATCCTTAATTTGAATAAATGTACTCATGATGCCTCTCCAATCTCATCCGTAATATCTTTCCATGCAGCAGGATATGCTTCTGGTGACCATACATTATCCCCCTCAAAGATGCTTTCATAGATCCTGCCGTTAAACCTTACCCTGTCACCTTTTTGATATGCATTATCAGCACTCGGCTGCTGCCATTCTGGAATCTCACCAGCAATAGATGAGATCACTTTAACGAATAAAGACGGAGATACATCTGGTTTCCAAGATTCTTGTGATGTATGTGTAGTCAAGACTTTATAAAGAATACCTTCATAATATATTCTTTTACCTTCTCTATACTCCACACTGTTGGAATTCCATGTAGGGAACATATCGGCCATATAAAGCGCAACCTCATCAGAAACAGATTCCAGCTCTATCTGATATTCTTCCTGCAGCGGTGCCATTTCACTGCTGCCATTTAAGATCAGCATCATAGAGTTTAAAGCTTTTTGTTTAAGATTAGCCTGCATCTCCTGCGCTTTCCTTTGATGGGCATATTCAACAGGTTCTACATCGGTATAGGTTTCCCAAAGTTGATTCCATGGATAGTAGGTTCGCTCATTATCAGCTATAGGATAAGGTGCGGTAGTAATATTTATAATTTTGTTAGTTTCATCTACTATGCAAATCATTTATATCACACTCCTAATATTTTAATAAAACTAAGTCCATCAGAGCCATTTCCACCCTTACCTCCTGTGCCACCAGGACCAGAACCACCTGCTCCACCTGTTCCACCAGAAACATCTATATTGCCATTTATTACATTGTTACCAATGCAGATAACAGCACCACCACCACCTGCACCGCCACCACCACCACCACCAGCAGCTGTGCTACCAGAACTTGTACCTGTTGCCTTACCACCGGCAGTACCATTCGAACCACTTGCATCTATAGTACCTACAGTAATTTCGCTTGCAATAATTATAACGCTTCCACCACCTATTCCACCTGCGCTACCTTTACCAGGGACCGACGAACCGCCACCTGCGCCACCGCCGCCACCGCCGCCATTTCCTCCTACATAACCGTTTATAACTAACTCTTTATTAATAGTTGAGCTTTTTGTGCTTCCATAACCACCTGTACCGCCTGATGTTCCATTCCATCCCTTTGAACCGTTACCTCCTTTTCCCCCATTACTTACAACTAAAGGAGTTCCTGTATCCCCTTCTGTACCCCTACCTCCACTGGAAGTAGAACCTGTACCTCCTGTTCCTGCCGCTCCTGTACTTACTGCTTTAATAGTTCCTGCATTAAAAAACACTCCCTGACATTTAATTAATGCGTAACCTTTTACAGTTACTGTGATACCACTTTTAATATATACACTTTTATAATTCATCACACCACTAATCGCAGTATTTTCTGTCGGTACAAAATCACCATCACTCCCATCACCCCTGTCCAGCCACCAGCCAGGATAGCGATTTGTTTTTACACCGGCCAGAGTACCAGTTGCTGTGTAGCTTACTTCGATAATCTTTCCGGCATCGGCGGAACTGAACTCAATCAGCCCGGTGTTCCAGCTGGTATCATCAAAAGCATTGGTAGAATAATCAGGGCGAAACTCACCTACGCCGGGCGTTGCTGCAACTTCCGTCAGCGAGGTTTCTGTTGTCTGCCCGGTAGTATCATCCACATAATACATCTGCATATTGGACGGGTCTTGTTTTTCCGGCACTTCGTTCAGGCGCACCACAAACGGGCTTACCGATGGAACAATGTGCCGTTCAGTTAAATTTACATAGTTTGTTGCGTTATTAAAAGGGTTTACCCTTATATCACTGGGTCCCGGCATATTTTTAACCTCCCTTTAACTGTTCATTTGCCGCCTGCTGCAAAGCTTCATTATTTTTAGCATTGCGGTGCAGGGCAAGCAGATAATTACTAATCGGCGGGTCAGGCTGTTCGCCCAGCTCCAAATCGCACTGGATTCCTTTATCGCCGTTAACGGTATATTTAATTTTTGTAATCGGATAAGTGCGCAGCGTGCCGTCAAGGTCCGTAATAGCCGCCTGCCCTTCCGTGGTTAAGCGCCGCACAGAAAAAACTCCGCCCGGTTTCGGATATGCCAAAATAAGACCGCCAAGCTTTGCAGACAGTTTGGGGTCTTTATTTTTATCAATTTCATACTGTCCCCAACGCGCCGCATCGGCGGCATCATATGCTGACGGCAATGTCAAAACCGTTTCGGATAAGCCGTACAATTCCTGGCTTTCAGCATCCTGCACTTCCGCCAGCCAGCTTTCGCCGTTGCTGTCGATAGCGCCGCCTTTGACCTTTGCATAGTTAATAATTTTATCAATGCTTTGGGAAGGTTCAAATTTATTGCAGTGCACACCTACCCAAATGCGCGCCTCCTCATTAATTTCAGAGTTTATGGCTTTAAAATAAAATTCACGGTAATTGTCAACGCCGTAAACAAAATCCAGCGCGAACTCCGAAAGCTGGTCCAGCGCTTCTTTTGCCGATACGCCGTCAAATTTGATATGCGTAACGGTATAACCTACGTTATAAATTTTGCTGGCGTTAAAAACGATGCCGGTTTTACTTTCAACATTGCGGGCAATATCGCGCACAATATCTGCTACTTCCATGTTTTTATATTCCTTGCCGAAAAGCTGTACTTTATCCAATCTCTCATACAGGCCATAACAGGTAATTTCAAACTTGCTGGCTGTACCGCCGCTGTCAGGCCTTGTAAGAACTGTACCACTCCACCACGGGTCACGGCTACCGAACAAATACACATCTATGCGCTGGTTATACTGTATTTCCGTAAATGCAGGAAAGGTGTTAAACACCAGCTTGCCATCGCCGCAGCCGTTTTCCGTCAGCTCAAACGTAAGCTCTTTAAATGGCAACTCCTCCGTATCATTGCTGAAGATGGCTGTTTTAGTACCATCACGGTTAAAAAATATAACCTGCACCAGCCCAGGAATATAAGTATCATCGCCGCCCGGAGTCGGCCCTGGACCGCTGCCGCTTGTTCCGGCATTGCCGGCCCAGATATAGCGTCCAAATTTATAACGTCCGAAAATAAGGTTCATACTAACCACCTATCCGTCAGCTTCACCGTAACCGTTCCCGGTGCACAAGTTACAAGGTATTTATTTTCACCCGGCAGCGCCGTTAAAAACTGTCCGCTGAAAGCATTAATGGCATTGTAAGTATCACGCCTTACTGTACCTTCCTTAGTGTTTACCGTAAGCGTTGCAGGCGTCGTCAGAAGCGTATCAGCCACACGCATGCTTTTGCCTGTCGCCGGTTGGGTCACAATAATGTTGTTCATTGTTGCCACCGGTGCAAAAATAAACGTCAGCGGTGTTTCTACACTGCCGCCGTTATAAATACTTATTTCCGCTTCACTTGCCGCTTCCGCAAAACTTTGCGTTACCGTAGTTTCCGCATCAGCATAACGGAACGGGTCGCAGAGCAGCAAAGAAAAAGTCCAATCGCCTTTTTTGAACTGAAATGCTCCCAAATACTTGCATGTTGTTTTTTCAAGTGAAGTAACATTCCAGTAAGTAATGCCGCCCACTGAAAGTTTATAATCCTTCTGATAAAACAGCTCACAAAGCGCATTGCTTTTCTCCAAAAAGTCATCATAACTATTCGCTTCCACCGTGATAGTTATTTTAATTTTTTTGCTGTCAATATATCCATCGCCGCTGTTGGTGGCACCGTGGCTGTAAGCACGCTTTTCGGCTTTAGCGCGCACAGTAAGGTCGCCGCTGGTTTCAATCTGGTATTTATAAGGCAGCGCAACACCGTTAATGTACAGCGGCTCATCCGGGTAATTCGTCACATCCGGAAAGTATTCAGGGTTTATAATCATACCGCAAACCTCACTCCCCTCGTGCCTGCCGCCACGCTGGCCGCAATATCGTTCATAAGGCCGTCATAATCACTACCGTTATTGATGTCGCCGTAATTATTTACGTTAACAGTAATATTGCCGTCCGTACCAGTGCTTTGCATACCAGGAATGAGATAAGAAGCCAAAGATTCCAACACGCTGCTGCGCAGCGGAATAACAGCTTCATCATAGCTTTTCTCGCCGATAACGCCGATAGTTGTGCCAGTAACGATGCCGCCGTTGGCAAATCCAGGAAAATAACTATCAGCTTGGTCAAAGGTACTTGTTCCTGCCCCTACAGATAATCCTGTTTTGCTAACATCACCGCCGCTCCCACCACCGAGCGCACTAAGGCTAGCTAAAGCTAATTTCATACTGGTTGCTGCCATAGGCGCCAAGGTACCACCAGAAAGCATATTCATATATAAAGCAGCTTCTCGCGTACCTTCTGCAATCGTCTTGCCCATAGTTACGCCAAGCGCAGCACTTTCAAGCATTCCTGATTTAACTAAAACCTGACTCATTAGCTGTTGGGCTTTCCATTTAATAAACATAGCAACTATTTCCTTGCCAAGATTTTGAAGCGTCTTGCCCAAGTTCTGCCCATTAACAATAGCATTTGCAAACCCTTCAGCTAATCCACTTTTCAGCGTATTAGCCGCCTCTATTGCAAAAGTCATATAAGTACTTTCTGCTTCCATGCGCCACTCCTGATAAGCAGACATCATTTCCTGCATTTCGCTCTGCTGCTGCATAAAAGCCGCTTTTTCAGCATCAAGATAAGCCATGTAGCCTTCAAGGTTGCCTTGCCTATATAACTCATCCAGTTGTGCTTTATAAGCCTGCGCCTGAGTAGCTGCCGACATTTCCTGTTCCAAAGCCTCCTGCGTAATTTGCTGACGCATGGTCTTCGACTGCTCTAAAGCAGCAGCTTCATCAGCCTGCCTTTGTGCCAGCATTTCCTGCGCACTGGCCAGTACATTGGCATCACCAGTTTTCATAGCCCGCTCATACATCTGCTGCGCTTCTACCGTGGCATTATTAAATTTTGCCATCCATTCATCAACAGAGGCAAGTCGCTGCTGTTTTTCTTTATCAATATTCGCATAAACCTTTTCAAATTCAGACAATCCCTCAATACGCATATCCAAAGCAAAATTGTTAAACTCACTCTGCAAATCCAGCGTTTTATCTTTGGCTGCATTGATTTCAGTATTCAGCCTGTCGATTTCGCGGTTTAATTCAGTAAATGCGCTTGCACCGCCGCCGGAAGAAGTACCGCCTACACCGGCAATGTTTTGCAAACCAAGGTTATTAATATCAGCAGAAGCAAAGCTGCTGTCCGTTTTCGGAACGCTTTCAGCGTATTTTTCACGGATTTCGTTCAGCTTGCCAATCTCCATATTGTCTGCCGTCATACGCAGTTCCGCAGCTTCCGCACGTATCTGGTTGGCAAAACTGCGCATACCGCTTCCGCTTTCTTCAAAGCCAAAAATGCCGCCCAGCTTATTGGCTGCCCACGCCGCACTGCTGACTAAATCAGCAATCAAATCCTGTATATCAGCCACACTGGTTGCTATTGTGTGGTCAAAACTTACCCAGAAGGTATCCCAAAACTTGCCGAGTGCCGCCCAGTTATCCCAAATAAGATAAGCGCCTGCGCCTATCGCCGCAACGGCAATACCTATCGGCCCTGTTATACCAACAAACGCCAACACTGCTTTTGCGGCCTGTGCCGTTAAAAGAACTATTGCCGGAACTGCTGTCGAAGTTATAACAGCCGCTAACGCTCCGATAGCCATACCAACTTCAGTCGGTACCATCTGGCGCAGCGCTTCGCCTATGCCGCTTTGTTTGGCAATGGCAGTAAACTCTCCCAGCGTATCCTGAAATTCCGCCGCTGCGCCTTTCAAATTAAAGGCTTCGGTAATCTCTTTACCAACCACGGTGCTCAGCTGGCCGATGCTGTCCTGAATGTTTGACATCATGCCGTTCAGCGTCTGGCTTTGTTCAGCCATCATACCGCCAAATTGTTTATTCATGCCGGTAAGGATAGCCTGCACGCCGGTAGCACCGTCAATCATGCCCTTGCTGGCCATATCCATAGCCTGAGGCACCGTTGTACCGATGGTATCTGCCAAAAGCTGCCAGGCAGGAATGCCGGTTTCATTTATTTGGTTCATTTCCTCCGCACTTACCTTAGCCTTTGCCTGTATTTGCCCAATGGCAGTAGTAAGACGGCTGATACCTTCTTCTCCCATACCCAGTGCAGCCGCGCTGTCGCCGATAGCAGTTAAAACAGGTATTACCTGCTGTGCGCTGAACCCAAACGCCAGCAAACGTTTAGAAGCATTTAAAAGCCCCGGCAGTTCAAACGGCGTGGCCGCAGCAAAGCGTTCCAACTCTGCCAAAAAATCTTTTGCCAAATCTGCGCTTTTCAAAAGTGTGGTAAAAGCTTTTTCAGTCTGTTCCATCTGAGCCGCGCTTCGCACCGCAACAGCGCCCAACCCAGCTAAAGCTGCACTTAAACCAGCCACGCCGGCAATCATGTTTTCGCTTATTTCAATGGCATTACCGCCCAGCTTCTGGCGGATAGTTTTCTGCACATTGGCAATTTCTTTTTGCAAACCTTTTGTATTAGCACCTATAAGTACTTGTAAACTTGCTACTGTTGCCATATTTAACCCCCTTCCTGCTGCAGTCCAAATTCAGCCATTATTTCATTTAAAGTATTCTGCTTTTCTTTTTTAGTCTGGCGTTTTTTGCGGTGCGTTAAAAGCTGTTCCAGTTTCAACCGTTTTTTAGGATTAGCTATCTGGTATTGCGGGTAAGCGTCCCACGCTATAAACAAATCTTCCAGCCTGTCATAACGTCTTTGCCACCCTTTCAGCATATAATCTATTTCCACCGGGCACAGTCTTTCAATTTCCCACGGTTTTAATGCCAGCTCACCATAACACCACGGCAGCACCGTTTCCAGCCATTCAGAAAAGCTTATTACTTTCCCGGTTCATTTTCCGCTTCATCAGCTTCTGCATTTTCAGCATTACCAACAGCACCGGCTTTAACCATGGCGTTCATAATAATTTTTTGTAAATTAATCAAAGTATTGTTTTTCAGCCAGTTTTCCGTAATCTGCATAGCTTTTTTCAGTGTTACGGAAGGTTGTTCGGCCATCAAACCAACATACAGGCAGTTAACCGTGTCTGCATGGCTAAGCGGCGGGTTTCCCATCATTTTGGTAATATTTTTCGTGGAAATAAGTTGTTCCAGCGTAAGCAGCGCTTTAATGTCAAATTTCAAAGTATACTGTTTATCGTTAACCGTTAAAATAACGGATGTATTCACTTTCATTAGTATCGCCTCCATATAAAGTAAGCCAGGGCTTGCGCCCTGGCCTTATTTAATTTTTCGTTATGCAGTTACTGTACAGAAAGCTACATTACTGTAACCGTTCTGTGCGCCGCCATTTACTTTTAAGCGGAAGTATGTTACACCGGCTTCAAGCCCGCTAACGGCCGCTGTTGTAGCACCGTTGGCAATAGGAGTTGCATTATCGGTAAAATTAATGCCGTTGGTACTGGTTTGCAGTACAATGGCAGTTGCGCCGGTAATTTTGGTAAAAGTAAGGTTAGCCTGTCCGCTGCTGCCAGCTTCCGCCGCAAGGTCAGTAATAGCTCCATCAGCCGCTCCAGGGTCCGGCTCATTTGTGCTGAACTCCGGCGCACCGATGCCGCTGAAGGTAACCGTTGCAGTTGCAACATCATCATGCGGGTTATCGTCACTGAACTCTGTAATATTGGCAAAACCTTTAACGGCATTGCCGTTTTTATCGCGGCGCATCAGGTATACCGGAATATCATTCAAAAAGGCATAACGCATAATATCAAAGCCGTTATCGTTAACTTTATATACGCATTCCTGTTCAATGCTCCAGGTTTTGGTACCCTGCAGCGTTTCACCCCAGCCGCCGGAACTTTTATCACTGGCGTCGATTTCGTCAGCACTCATGCTAAGCGGAGAATTACGCTGCCCGCCCACAAGGTTCCAAATAGGGTCCTCAACTGTTGCGCCTTCACCGTAAGCGATGTAAAGCAGGAGGTTTTTGCCTGCCATACTCTGGCTGGCATTAGTATTTTTAGGAAAATAATCCGGGTTAATGCTTAAAGCCATTTATAACACCCCTTTAATATTTATTTTGTTCTACAGTAATAGCTACACGTACAATACCGTGCTGCCATACTTCGTCATCGTTCCAGTCTTCCGCACGTGCCTCCACGCTTTCAATGTTAAGCATAATCAGGCTGTAACCTTCCAGCGGGAAACTGCCATTTTCAGCAACGCCGGTTAAGACGGTAACTATTTCATCAACAATTTCATTTACACGCTTTTTGCCTTTATAGCTGCTGTATACATCCAGCGTAGCCGTGGTCTCCCAAAGCGCCGTATTGGCTTTGGTTCCCTGCGGCACAGCAGTAATACTGCCTATAATAACAAATTCCTCACCCGGCAGCTTGCCGCTTTCAAATGGCGTACTGTCATCCATAATCGGGTAACCGGTAAGGTTATCGTTCAGCGTTTTATATACCGCCGCCTGCACGGCGGTTAATGGTACAGTTCTTATCATGGCATAGTCCTTAAAATCTGTTTTATTTCGTTTTCAACTTTCGGTTCTTCCGCCCGGAAAGCAGGCTCCATAAAAGGCTCAGCATGGCGCTTGGGTATTGTGACTGCACCGCGCCGCACAAACACATTGCCAGCGGCATTTTCCATTTTCATGGCTTTTTTCTTATGCGGCTTAACGGTTGTCGCTTCAACGCCAAATTCAATTAAATGTGCATGTGGTGCTTTGCGCCCGTTGGTTTTTACAACAGAAAGCATACCCCTGCCGTTAAACCTTGCGGTAATACTGTCGCGCAGCGTACCGCTTTTTACGGGTGCCCTGCTTTTAGCACCATCGCGCACGTTTCTGCCTGCTTTGCTGACAGCCTTTTCAATACGCTTGCGGCTGTTGGTATCATATACCTTCAGCTTGCGCATAGCCTCATCAAGACCTTTAACCTCCATTGAAAACGTCATGCTGTTTCCTTTTGGCATCAACTGGGCTTTAACTCCTTAGTTTCAATTTCAAGATACGCAGGTACACCCTCAAGCTCCGTGATATTAACAACATCGAAAGTATGGCCATTATACGCTATACGCATATCCGGAGTTACCTCGTTATTGCTGCACGGTTTGCGGATTATCCAAAAAACAGGAATGTAATTTACATGGTCACCCATGTAATCCTTGCGGCTGGCCGCTTTGGCGTTTTTTGCCGCCCATGCACCAAACATTTCCTTCCAGCTGCTCACATCTTTTCCACCAAGATTGTCGCGTGTTTCCTGCGCCTTCAAAAAAGTAATCCGCTTATTCAAGCTTCCGGGGTTCATAACGTAACCACCTCGCCCGGAGCCAACAGGCAGCGGACGGAAAACGGCATTTCCGTTACGCTCTTTCCGTCCGTAACCGGCAGGCGGTTTTCATACCAATGGCACGCCAGCTGCATAATAGCCAGCCGCACCATCTCATCCACCTGCTTTGCGTTGTCAGTGCCTGTAATATATGTAGCCGTCAGCTGCCCATCGCCAGCTTTGTCAAAAACAAGCTTATAATTTAAATCCGGCTTAATTGTATAGCCGCTCACAGCATTGCCTTTGCTGTCCTTCAGGCTTGCCAGCTCTTTAAAAAACTCACTGCGCGGCAGTTCAGTTTCTTTATCCCAGCTTGTCGTAATCTCAAGCGTCTGCGTCATATAAGCCTTGTGCTGATATTCTTCCGCCGTTTTCCTTGCGGCGGAAATAAGCTGTGACAGCAAGGAATCCTCGCTGTCACAGTCAATATGCAGGTATTCTTTAAGCTCGTCAACGCTTACTGGTTCAGCCGCCGGCGGCTTTATTACCCGTATAAGCATTATTCTCCACCAGGAACGGTTACACTGGCCGCATTGGATACACCGGCATTAGTGCCGCCATAAACTACGATTTTATAGCTGTAGCTGCCGTCAGGCACATTGGCATCGCTGTAACTTGCCGCCGTTCCGGCTAAAGTTACCAGATTAATGCGGTTAAATGTTACGCCGTCATCACTGCGCAGTACGTTAATTGCATCCGCACCGGTAGGAGCAGTCCAGCTTAATGCCACAGTATTTCCTGTTGCATCACCGGATAAATTACTTACAGGTGTAGTCGCTGCAGTTGTAGCGCCAAGAATTACATACGGAGATACTTGTGTTGCACCGCCTTCAAGAATGTACGGTGCGTTAACCCACGGCTTGCCGTCCACATTGCGGAACGCTTTAATAACAGTCTGGTTGCTGGTAAATTTAACATGCTCGCTCATGGCAACATAAATGCCGCTACCGTCTTTAATAAGGTATTTTTTAAGGTTAACCAGCTGAATATCGCCGGTCTGGCCAACAGGAGCATTCATGCCGGTTAAGAACAGCGGCAAACCCATCAGCGTAGAAGGAACGCCTTTTGTAAGGTCGCCCTGGATAAAAATAAAACGTCCGGAAGCGTCCTGTAATTTAATCAGGGAAGGCAGCGTGGTAGTATTGGCAATAAAGACAGCTTCGCTCAAATCCTCTGCCGGAAAAGCGCCCATCATATTTGCAATATCATCCGTGCTTACCTGATTTGCGGTTTTGCGGGTTACAACAAGGCGGCCTTTGTTATCGGCTGTTGCGTAACCCAGCGGTTTGCCATCACCATTACCGTTAATAAATGCACGGTCTTCAGCGCGCACGATTGCATTGGTCAGCAGCTGCCCAAAAATTGCAGACGCGGCCGGCGCATTGCGCAGCAAAGTATCGTTAACGGTAATAAATGCAGCCACTTCTTTAGGCTGTAATTCAACATTACGGAAGCTGGCACCGGTTTCAGGCTTTTCTGCGCCTTCATCAATCCACGCTACGCTTACGCCGCCGTCCTGCCCGGCAGAATAATCAAGCGCAGGCATATTCATTTTTGCATCAGGGAAATCTCCGGCCGGAATTACAAATGCATGAGGACGGATAAGGCTCTGTTTTGCGCCGATAGTCAAAAGCTCATCGCTGAAAAGTTCCGGCACCAGGTATCCGCCGGAAGCGCCATCAGTAGTGCTCTGGGCTTTTAAATGTTCCAGGCGGCCTTTCTTATCGCCGTATTTAATGGCATGCAGCACTTCGCCGAGGGATTTAAAACCGCCGTTATCCTTGTCGCCTTCTTTAACAGGGTCCACCACGATGCCGGGGCCACCGCCGTTAAATACGCTGCCGGAAGCAGGAGTGTTTGCTTCATTGCCTGCAATTGTCTTCTGCATTTCAATGGCAGTGTTAAGCTGTTCAATTTCCGCCTGTAATGCGTCAAATTCTTTTTTCTCATCTTCGCTGATGCCGCCTTTTGCACTTGCGATAATGCTTTTCTGCTTATCAATTAAAGTGGCCCTTTTCTGAAGCATTTCCTGTAAATTCATAACATTATACCTCCATATTTTCATTTATTTGCACCTGCATCTGCATTTTAAGCAAACTGTCAGTATGCATATCAATAACTGTTTTATCCTCCCGCAGCAGGGCGTAAATCTTTTCGGCAGTTTCCTGCGGCAGGTACGGCATAGCGCCGCTGCTTTCCAGTGCTTTTTCGGCAAGCCTGCGCGCGGCCGTTACATCAATGCCAGCAGCCTTTGCTTTTATAAGCGTTGCTTCCGGGTTAGCCGGAATAGTACAGCAGCTGTATTCCAGCAGTTCCTGCGCCAGAAAATCAATGCCCCACGGGCGCGTTTCATCTTCCACATACTTCCATTCTGTAGCACGGAAACCGCAGCTGACGGCGTTTAAAAAGCCGTTTTTATACATCTGGCCAATCATATAGCCAAAATCGTATATCTCACGGCTTACAAACTGCGCACGGCCAATAAGCTGTCCGTTTTCAACACGTTCTTCCAACGACTTAGCCACCGGCGGGTCATCCCATTCATGGTCCCATAGCACCACCGGGTTTTTGCGGTAATTCTCCAGATTCCAGCCGTCAGGGTTTATGGTATCAAAATCCCTGTCGATGCTGCCGTTAGAAATTACAAAGTCGCAAATCAGGATGCCATCTTTTTCCTCTACTACCTTAACCTTATCAAGGTAGGCAGTTTTGCGGCCGCAGATTGTATCTGCCACCGGGCCCGGTTCCGGGAAGGTTTGTTTTTTTATAAACTCCCTAAATTCCGGAAGTTTGTACATCGGCATTATTCTTCACCTGCCTTTTTGCTTGCCGCAACAGTTACCGGCACCATATTGCCGTTTATAAAGGCAATTTCACCGGTTCCGCCCGGCAGCGGGTTCATATTTTCTTTAGCTCTCCACTCATCAGCGGTAATAACGCCATCCTGCCGCATAATGTGCAGCATTTCGGCTCGGCTTTTGCTGTCGCCGCGCAGCATGGAAAGCAGGTCAAACTCAACGTAATAACCATCAGCACGCTGTTTTGCCGTCAGCAGTTTCATATTGGCAAACTGCTCCCAGCGGCAGAACCATGGCAGCATTGTATTCTGGTAAAAATCAAGCGATTGCTGCTCAATGTTGGAGAATGTAGCCTTATCCAACATCTGTATCAAATGCAGCGGCACACGGTAAAAGCGTGCAATTTCCTCAGCCTGGTATTTGCGGCTTTCCAAAAATTGTGCTTCTTCCGGGTCGATGGAAATTTTAGAAAACTTTACGCCGCGCGGCAGCACCATCGTTCCGCCGCTGTTTTGCACGCCGGTGTAAGCATTGTTAAAATCATCCCGCAGCTTTTTAAAACCAGCGTCATTAATAGCTTTTTCCGTTTCCAGCACGCCGGAAGCCAAAGCCCCGTTACTAAAAAATCTGTTTCCGAAATCCTCCGCGGAAAGGCCAAGGCTTACAGCCTGCCTTGCCATGTAAAGCGGCGAATAACCCAGGATACCGTTGTAACCAAGCCCCGGCACATGAAAGATTTTATCTGCCGGCAGGCGGTATAATTTACCCCTGTCGTTTACATCATAAAATATCTCCCCTGTATTCCAGTCCTGATAAGGTCTGACGTTTTCCGGCATTAAAAGGTTCAGCCTTTCAACATTGCCGCGTGCGTCAAACACGATTTCCGAATAAGTATTGCCGCCGGTAAGAATATGCGTCATAGCAGTTTCTTTAAAATAATAGGCCGGCATACCGGGAGCAGCCACGGAATTAACTACATCATGAAGCGGATTTTCCACCGCTTTCACACGATGGCCGTTAGCATCCTTCCGGTACAGGCTGCACTTACAGCTGGCAAAGGTTTCTGCCAGCACATGAATACAAGCCCATACGGCGGACAGCTGCATAGCGCGGATGTTGCTAACACCGCTGCCAAGCCTCATGCCCGGCGTAAGCACCGCAGTAGTTTCCCCTAAGCTTTTTGCCATTATCCCGTTATTTTCTCCAACCAGCACGTTCTGCAAAGCCCCGGCAATGCTTTTCAGCACAGCCGGGCTTCTTATCGTCAGCTTCAATCATTTTCACCTCCCTTCACAGCAATTAAAAAGGCACTTGCATTTTGCAAGTACCTTTTATTCACCACCAGCTTCAGCCGCATTTTTGTTCGGCCTGCGCCAGGCAGCATAAATTAAAAGCCCGCCCAGTACCACAAGCCCAAGCGGAAGGCTGTACAGGGCGCATCCTGCGCAAATACAGCCCATTCCGGCAACAAGCATTATCAGCCTTATTTTGTTTTCCATTTTTACACCTCACAGCACATGAATTGAAAAATCATCATCGCCGTACATCTCGTTAAAAGCCGGCAGTCTGCTCATGGCATTTATGCAGGCTGCTACCATATCAATGCGGCGGGTATCATCTTTATTTTTCTTGCTTAATTTCATATTATCGTTTATATCAGTGTACGCATAAGCATTGCCCAGGCACCAGTCAAAAGCAGCATTGCCTTCATGCACTATCAGGCCCTGCATAACCAGTTCTTTAAAGCGTTTCGTAGGTTCAGAAAGGTTATATACATTCTGCCTTACCTCTACCACCGTTGCGCCGTCAGCTTCCATTTTCTGCATAAAGTAATCGGCATTCCATGTATCAAAACAGTGCTCCACAACATCCAGCACAAACTGTTCTGCCGTGCTGTAAGCCCATTCTTTCATAACATCATAGTCTACAACAGCGCCTGGTGTTACAGTCATCCAGCCGCGCTTTTCCCACTCGCGGTAAGCAACATTATCCTTCTTTTCCTTGCGTTCCACGCTGTCTTCCGGTATAAAACCGTGTGACAGAACAGCAATCCTGCCGTCATCCAGCGGCACAATGAACGTTGCGCCCGTAAGGTCAAAACGTTTGGAAAGGTCATATCCGCCTATCGCCTTGCGGCCTTCAATCAATTCCATAAGTTCGTCATGCGTTACTTTCAGGCTGTTCCATTTATCCATCAGCCCGTCCATATATTTAAACTCGCTGCCGCTCTGCCAGATATTACAGCGTTTTGTTAAAAAAGCCCGTATCTTTTTTATATCACCGCTGCCGTAAGCTTCATCGCGTTCCTTCATAATCTGGCTGCGCAGGTTGCGGCTATAAGCGTCATCATACTGTAAAATCGGGTTCGCCTTAACCCAGCATTCCGGGTCTTTCGGGTCATCTTCCGCCTCCAGCTCGCGTATCATACAAAAGTAGTTGTCCATCGGCGTTTCCGTTAAGCCTTCCAGTATCCGGCAGCATAAATCATATTCAGTTTTACACGGATTATTTTCCGCGTCATTGCCGGCCGTTGTAATGATGCACAGCAGCGACTGCCAACGCTTACCGAAGCCGTTATACAGCGTATCGACTATATCACTGTTCGGGTGCGCATGGTATTCGTCAACAATCACCAGACAAGGTGCACCGGAGTCTTTATTTTTAGTTTCTTTCGAGAGAGCGCGCATCCAGCCGCCGCGCTCACGGTGCACAACTTTGGTTTTAAGTATTTCAAGCCGCTCTGATATATCCGGCGACTTTTCGCCCATAGCACAGGCATCACCCCATACACGCTTTGCCTGGTCACGGTCAACTGCCACGCACTCAACTTCCGGTGCTTCCTCAAAACGTTGCAGTTCCGGATGTCCGGGCGGGTAAATAGCATCGGCGCACATACCGTACAACGCGATGCCGCTCATCTCCGTGCTTTTTACATTGCCGCGTGCACGGAAGTTAAAACTTTTGGTAAAACGCCGCGCGCCGGTATCCTTATGCACCCAGCCGAACAGGCAGCCAAGGTCGAAATACTGGAACGGCAACAGCTGTATCAGCTGTCCGGCAAACGGTCCGCGCACATGGTAACAGCACATTTCAAACCAGTCAAAAATCCTGTCTGCGCGCGTTTCGTCAAAAACATAAGGAAAGCCTTCCGTACCCTGCCGTTCCAAGTCGCGCAGATGCCGCCGGCAGGCCTGCACTTCGCGTTTGCATACTTTTCGCAGACCGCTTACCACCTCAGCCGCATAACGGTGGGTAATATACATACCGTCAAGATTGTACTGCATCAGCCGAACAACTCTGCTTTCCTGTCGGTCTTTTTGCCATCATCTTTAGCGCGGCTCACCACAAGACGGGCACGGCTGGTAGGAGTAAGTCCCAGCTTTTCGGCGTAAGTCATTTTTAATTTGCCAAGGCGGTCTATATCTTTTGCATACGGCATGGTGCGCATTGTGGCATCCTCATACTGAACGCAGATATCGCAGTAGGTTGCCAATATCTCGCTGTCACAGTTGGCAAACAGTTCAATATCGCGCACACTGTTCAGCGTCTGCGTCCAAATTGCGCGGGCACGTTCTTTTTTATCCGCCTTCAGCCATTCCGGCATTTTCATTTTCAGCTGGCCGCTCTTTAATTTTTCGGCTTCCTGCGTGCGGCGTGCCAGCTCCGCATTAGTCCAGTTTTTTCCACGGCCTGCGGCGCGGTTCTCTCTTATTGCATCAATGCTGATAACATTAGCCCCCAACTCCATCACCTCCATTCAGTAATCTGCCAAAAAACTTACATTGGGGACATTTTCAAACAAACGAGGGGGCGGACGGTACTGCGTTCAGCCCTCCAGGGATTTTCACCCCCCTGCCCTAAATGCTTACAAAATTATCAAACGGGCAGCTTTTAAAATTCAAAAACCATTTTTCAGCCAGTTTTATGTATTGGCTTTCATGGCCTTTATATTCACAATTATTTTTTATATTCAAACGGCAGCGCATCCAGTCCGTGCTGATGACATAAACCTTTGCATCAAGTTCACTATGCAGCTTGCGCCGGTCATCCGGCCAGGCAAACATCCCGGTAATCCAGCAGGCGGCATAATTTTCTTTATTATCATGCAGCGCGTTTATCATCCTGTCACGCAGCCAGTAAGCCGCAACAAGATACGGCACACGGTTAACCTCATAAGGATTTTGTCCTGAAAGCCGCCGTATAATATCATCCAAATCAATAAGCAGTTCGCCGGGCTTAATATGACGGGCAACAAAGAGGTTTGTGCCGCTGCCGGGCGCACCGGCTGCAACATACACAGGTACGGATGGCTTTAAATACCTGCGCTTTGGTAAGCCGCGCAGATAACCGGGTATTATCCTTCCGGCAGCGGCACAAACCTCCTGTATTGTTTTCATATCATGGCATTGCTTGCACAGTGCCTGATGGTTCTGCCCGTCCCAGAACAGGCGCTCATCACCTTTGTGCGCAACAATATGGTCAACTACCGTAGCCGCGCGCAGAATTTTTTTGCTCAGGCAATCCTCGCAAAGCGGATGGTTTATTAAAAATTCCTTGCGGTATTTTTCCCACTGTGCATCATAGCCGCGTTCACGTGCACTCTTGCGCCGCTCATCACCGGCTGCCCACTTTTCTTTTTTATGCTGCTCGCAGTACCCGTCTGCACTATCTGTAAGTGCATGGCAGCCAACCTTTTTACATTCGCGTTTCCTTCTGCCCGGCATAGCTTCACCACCTTCAAGGCAAAATAAAAGCACTGTGCAAAATACGCACAATGCTTATAAAAAGAACTGCAAAGGGATCCTCAGCAGTTCAAACCCTTTTTCTGTTTATATCATTATAACACATTTAAAATCAAGAAAGTGTCCTCATTTTGTCCATTTTTGAGCATTCAGCCGAGCGCTATTTTAAATTTATTAAGTGCGCGTTTATAAATATTATAAATTGCTTGCCGCGATGAATAACCGAGCGCTTCCGCGATAGCTGATATTGATATACCGTCAACATCACGCATGACAAGCACCAGGCATTCTTCTTTATTAAGTACGCTGAGTGCACCTTCAATTTCTGCAACTTCCAGCATATAACCGGCTATCGTAGTATTGATGTCCGCCAAACGCTGCAAATCATTCAGCGCGTCCGGATGATTTTTAGATACTGTTCCGCCCGGATTATCTTTAGGCTTTACCGTAACGCTTTGTGACGGGCCGCCAATACGCAGCGGCAGCCTTAACAGATTATTTATGCGGTTTATATTTGCACGGTACATGCTCAGCCGTTGGCGCGCTTCCTGTATCTTTCTTTCCGGCATATACATCAGCTCATTTCTTTTTGCTTTTCAATAAGTTTATCAATATACCATTTGGCCTTTTCCAAATCCTGTACGCCGTTTTTAAGTTTCCAGCGCCACAAGTATTTTATAGCATTGGCAGTGCAGATTGCCTCTATGCCGCAAAGCCCGGCTGTCGCTGATTCCAGCGCTTCAATACATTCTATTTTACCAGCGTTATAATGTGATGGATGGTTAACAGCATCCACGCATTTTTTCTTAGGTGCCAGATGTTTCGGCGCAGTAAATCCATTTCCAAACATATTTTCACAACCTTTCACACTTTTTATTTTCCCTATTCCATGCGATGCACATGCGGCAAACCTTTTCACTGCATTCTTTATACATATCAGCATCCAAATCATATCCGGCGCGCAGCTTGTGTTTTGTTGCCCAGCTTTCCAAAAAGTTTTGGGCCACCACCTTGCTGGCCGTAGCGTTCTGCATAAAAGGCAAGCCCTTTACAATATAAAGCCCTGCCGGGCAGCGCACTACTTTTAAAACTTCCATACCGTCATTGAACGTTTTCATTTTTAACCCCCATTTTCATAAAACACGGTTCCATTGTTGTAGCAATCTGCCCTTTTTCATCCAAATGCCAGCAGAGCCTGTACCCGTTAGTCTGGCAGCGTCTTGCACTTCCACATTTGCTGCACCGCCGCTCCTGCTTCATAAGCCGGTCCAGTTCAACACGGTTATTACCAATCCATTCAGCAGCAGCATCCGGAAACAGCTGCCTTGCAAAATCATAAAATTCTTTATCATTTCCAATTCCGGCAGCACATTCAAGCGCTTTTTTATAATCGCCAGTTTTAGCCGCCGCCAGCATAGCGGCAATGCGCTTTTTCTTCTGCTCAGAAGCCGATGCCGATATTGCCGGAGCAGGAACTGCCGCTTCCGGCTCTGGCTGTTCGGCCCTTGTACAGTCTCCATCAGCTAAAGCGATAAATTCAAACATTTCTGAAAGTGATGGATATTTTTTGCATTTTTTTAAGGCAATCTGCACAGCCTTTGCAAACAAATCTGCTTCCAACCCGTCAAAAGCATCCATCCATTCGGCGCACATATTTTTACGCATCATAACGTCCAGCGATGGCGATAAATTACCGTTAATATCCAGTACCGGCAGCTTTCGGCAGTCAAACTGGTAAAAAGCTTTTAATACATCCTGTTCAGTTATCGTTTTCATTCAATCACGCCCGCTTCCCGGTAAAAATCTTCCAGTGTTTTCTGCGCTCCCAGCCTGTCATTCGGCAAGCCGTCATTGAGCCAGTTAACTAAAATCCCAAACAGATAGCTTGCCGGATAGCGAACCTTACGTATTTTATCAATCGCCTGAAGCTCTTTCACAGCTTTCAGCAGCCAGTCAGGCTTTGTCCGCACTGCGTAAGCAGCCAAAACGTCAAGGCATTCCGCTTTCAGGTTATCCCTGTTAGCCGGAAACGCTTTTGCAAATTCTCCAACAGCAGCGTTAAACTCCGCACTCGCTTTAACCTCCGCAAGCAGCTTACTGTCTGTCTTGTTTAGTTTATTTTTTAATAATATATAATTCTTGTTATGTGTGCCCTTTCGTGTGCCCAAAGGTGTGCCCGGCGCATCAAAATTATGCCCGTCAGGCGGCTCTGCGTCTGGCTTTCGAGGTGTGCCCAAAGGTGTGCCTTTTGGTGTGCCCTCGCATTGATATACCTGCCAGTTATTTATCCTGGCAACGGTACCTTCCTTTTTGCATGTAACGGTTAAAAAATCCAATGCTTTAAGGCGTTCAATTTCATTGCGCAGCTTTTTTACTGTAACCCCGCAGCTTACGGCAAAGTTGCGGTAACTGATAAACAGTTCCCCCGGCTTAAGTACGGCAACTTTATCACCGGGAAGGGTCCAGGTAGTCGCTGTATGGCACGCGCGCAGAAGCAAAGTAAGCAGTATTACCTTGCCATCGGCATCCGCGCCGCGCCATACCTGGCTTTGCAAAATTTTTCTGTGTAACTTTATCCAGCCGTCCACATTACGCACCGCCTCTGCGGCTCATAAGCAAATAATGGTTAGGGCTGCCGCTGGAAGCTATATAATAAGCGCTCATTTTACCTGTGCTGGTAATTGTAACGCTGTCGCCAGGGCAGTTATAAACTATGCGTAACAAAGCCTGCGCGTTTAAATAATTAACACTATCGTCCTGCCCTTTTACATCGCTTGCGGCAAGGTATTCCAGCCCATTGCCGCATATCCCCGAAGCTTCCAGCACAAGGTCATTATTTAGCGTATAAAGCTGTATATTGCCATTGTCCCCGGCAACAACGCAGCAGCGGTTCAGTGCGGCCAGCAGCTCCTGCTTACTAACAGATACCCGCTTTAATTCCTTAAATTTTGCCTGCATAGCTTCACAATCCGGAAACACGCCTTGCAGGCAAAAACACATATAATCAAAGCGCAACGAGGTAAAATAATTGCCGTTAGGCGTGCTTATCAGCCTTATCTCGTCACCATCAGCAAGTGTAGCAACTCGCTGAATATCCGCCGGAAGCAATGTAATTTCAAGGTCTTTTACGCCGCCCGCAGACGGCACTGCATATCTTGCGGCGCAAAAACTTTGAAAAGCCCAGCAGACGGCACTGCCATCCTTTTCTACCTTAAATTTTATGCCCCCGCGCACACCAGGCGCGTTTTTATCAATCACCGGCGCGCAGTGTTTCATAGCATCCTCTAAAAATTTCGCACTTATTTCCACACCACCATCGGGCACCTTCAAATCAGGCATTTTAGTAACCACCGTTGGCAACTTGTATTCCGTGCGTCCAACCGTTAAAACAACTTCATTGCCGCCAAATGTAATATGTACATCGCCGTTAAAGGTTTTGGCCAGCGCAATAAAACGCTTGCCGTCAACATAAGCATCCACCGGCTCATTGCTGTTCCTGCTTTTGCCTTCCATTCGGTACACAAGCTGTTCTGCCGCTCCCATACGGCAAAACATCAGCATATAACGGTAATCACTTTTAGGGCTTACTGCAGTAATGCGCATAGCCCCGGCAGTTTCGTCAGTATCTTTTTTCTTAAGGCCAGGATTGCCAATGAGTGCCATATATTCCAAGACTTTTTTCAATTCCTCAGAACTGACACAAATTTCCGTTTGCAAATACATCACCTGCTTTCAACCTGTTCCAAAATGGAACAAGTTCATTTTTTACAGTCATTTAACACAATAACACGCTGAACTCTTTTACTGCGCCACCTACATCTTTCAATACCACGCCATCCACGGCGATGCCATTGACTAAAGCGCAAAGCCTTAGATATCCAGCGAATACAATTCTCCTGTTGTGGCATGATATTCTGCGCCCCTTGCAAAGTTCTATAAAAACGCTCATAAGCATCTTCCAGTTCCAACGTCAATGGTTTAAATTTTTCTGCCGCATATTGCCGAAAAATTTCACGCGGATTATTCAGTATTAAAGTATACGGATTCGGCGTCCAGTATTTATAGCTGTTTATAATTTTTAAAATCCAACCTGCAATAAACGTAAACTCTTTATCAACCGGCATTTTAAGCACCCGCCTCCGTTATATTTTTAATGTTCTCGGCAAGTTTACCAGCCGCGCTGTAATATTTCCGCCGAATTTCAGTATTCTCCAACTTTTGTATAGCAGTAAGCATTTTATTAAAGTTATCTTTAACAGCTGTAAAAAGCAAAGCAATTTCTGCTTTCGCCGCTGCATCATTATCACTTATAGGCTTTTCATTAACAGCGGCCCTTAATTCTTCCAGTTCGCGCTGCACTTCGTCCGGTATTTTTTCTACCACGGCAGTTTCAACCGTTGCCGGTTTATTAAGCTCAGCTTCAAGCTCTTTTACTTTATTCTTTAATTTCTCTGATTCATCCCATGCTTCGCTTACCTTTGTATCAGCTTTTTTTACGGCTTCTTTTTGTTCTTCCAACTGTGCAGTCAGATTTTCAGTTTTTACACGCTCTTTATTAAAGCTCTCCTGTGTTCCTTGCAATATATTGTTTAAATTTTTATTAGCATCATCTAACTGTTTGTTCTTTTCTTCATACTCTTTTATTTTTGCTTTAAGTTCCCGAATGCTTAATTCAGCAGCATTATTATCCTCAATAAATTGTTCGCGTTCTTCGGCTGGTATCCCTAAAAGCGCAACAGCCTGCGAATAGCTTAAATTACCAAACGTTTGGGATTTTGAATTATCGCCAAAAAGCGCGCCCTGGTCAGCACCGTACTGCTCATATATTTTCATCAAATTATTTGCTGTACTCTGGCTGTAATCAACTGCTTCTGCTAACCATTTTCCGAACTGCCCGTGCTCCATCATTTCCTTTGCTTCTGTAAGCCGTTTTCCTATTTCAATGCTATTAAAAAGCAAAACATTACGGGTCTGAAACTTTATACTATTAATTTCCGCCGCCACAATCTCTGGCGTTCTCACAATATCAATGCTGCTCATGCTACATTCCTGCCTTTCCTTTTAAGTTTGCTCAATATTTCCTTTTTGAAATGCTCAACGAAGTCTCGCACATCTTCTGTCATGCCGCAGTTTCTAAAACCACGAACCTGCACAATTTCATTTCGGCTGCTAATTTCCATGGTGTAAAATGGTTTAGCAGGTTCATCAGCACGCCGTATAAAAACGATATTGGTTGTTCCTTCTGCATACCGTTCCGCATAAGTTCCAACACAATGTATAAGCATCTTTCCCTCGGCGACCAATTCTTTCGTGCCTTCCGCTGGTCTGCAAAACAGATTGCCATACGCATAATTAAAAATTTGCCGTTTCTTTTTATTTTTCGCAATCAGCGCATCCATTTCTGCATTTTCTTTTGCTTTTATTTGTATAGCCGTATTTGTATGTGCCTGCTGCAAATTATGCGGCATTATAACCGCCGTATCTTTCAAATTAAGCCCAAGTTTTTGGCATTCATTCAAATAATCTCGCCAATCGCTTAATATATAGCTTGGTGTTCGCAGCGGATCTCTATTTATGGGGTCTAACAAATCATGCTGTTGCTTAATATACTCAAATATTTTTTCAACATTTCCAATAGTCTTATACAAATTTACTACCTGATTTGTTTTGTATTCGCTGTTAATCACCCAATGTGGCGCATTAAAATCTGACAACGCTTTATTTGGATTATC
>ULPX01010023.1_pt1 | contig 31703 bp, 20 predicted proteins | sample 1953911 | NCBI WGS metagenome assembly ULPX01 (sample SAMEA4835640, study PRJEB28245) | human gut metagenome | biome: gut microbiome; material: fecal sample | place: Denmark | collected 2008 | reverse complement strand
CGCTGCACCCCAGCCGGGACGCCGCGGCCGCGGCGCACACGCCTGCGATGCCGCCGCCCACGACGACGAAATCGAACGATTCGGCGGTTTGCGGCGTTGCGGGGATGCCGAGCATCCGTTTGCGGAATGCAGCGAGTTCCGCGCTTCCGGACGGAGGGACGTCGCCCTCTTCGGTGGTGAAATAGACGGCGTCGCAGCGGCCGTCGAATCCGGAAAGGTCGGTCAGCGAAACGCTGACCGGACCTTTCCGGACGGAGACCTTTCCGGCGCACTGCCACATCCACTCGCTGCCCGTGCAGCCGAGCGTCGCGGACAGTTTCCGGCTGCCGACCCGGAGGGCGAACTTTCCGGGACCTTCCCCGTCGTACCAGGGGGCGACCCAGTTGAACGTCCGGACGTAGACCCGGTAGGTTCCCGTTTCCGGGAATTCGACCGTCGTCACGGCGTCCGCCACGGGTTTGCCCATGCCGTGCGCGATGAGGTAGGGCGAACCCATCTGGTCCATGAACTGCTGGTCCACGGCCCACCCGCCCTTGTCGCGGAAACTCTCGGCCTCGACCAGGACGCCGCTCCCGAAGGAGGCGGTGACGGACAGCAGCAGCGCTGCGGAAAGCAATGCAACCCTCTTCATGGTTTTTCAGGCGTTAGTTGATCTGTACTTCGTGCAGTTTCACCCAGCCTTCGGCCGTCTTTTCGTTGTTTACGGCGAGCTGGATGGCAGGCCGGTTCTCCTTCGTCGTGTCAACGATGGCGATGCCCCACGTGTATTTCCCCGCGGGAAGATCGACGGCCGGCGTTTCGAAGGTGTAGGAGAAGGGCTTGCTCTCGACCCAGGTCGAAGGCTCGCAGTCCTTGTCGACGAAGACCTTCTGCGCCTTGTCCGAAGCGTCGATCAAAGCGAAGGCCACCTTGTATTTGTAGTTCCACTGCGGCAGGTTGTTCGGGAAATAGCCCCAGCCCATGTTGCGCCAGCGCGAAGCGACCTTGACACGGCTGCCTGCGCTCACCTGGTCGGGAACGATCACCTGGTCGGGATAGAGACGGTAGCCGCCTTCGGAGACGAAGCGCTGCACGAGGCTGAAGGCATCGTTGAACCACGACTCGGTCTCCTGGCCGACACGGAAGTCCATCATGTTGACGCGGGCTTCGGCCGAGGAGTCGAATTCGCCCTGGCGGACATCTTCGGGGTGTCCCTGGCGGTAGCCGGCCGGGTCGTTCCAGTAGCTGTGGCTGCTGACGATATATCCGCCCTCCATGATGATGGGGACCTTGTAACGCCATTGTGCGGCGATTGCCTTCTCCCAGGTGCTGTAACCCCAGCTGGAGTTGTTCATGCCGAAGGCGTCGGAGCGGATGCAGTAGCCGTTGCTGATGGCCAGGGCCACGAGGCTTTCGCTGTTCGGGTTTGCCGTGCCCTGGCTCGTGGGATGGCCCAGTACGCGGTGGTAGTTGATCACCAGGGGAACCTTCGTGAAGTGTTTGGCGTAGAGCTTGGTGATCCAGTCGAGGACTTCGCGCTTCACCGTTTCCGTATTCTCATCGACAGCCGATACGTCGTCCTTGTTGTAAGCCACGCTGTGGCCCTCGCCCCACTTGCCGAGGCCGTAGCCGTCGATGAACGAGGTGTATTCCGGATCGTTGAACTCCTCGGCGAGGGCTGCGACGAACTTCTCGTAGTAGCGCTGGAAGATCGGGTCCTGCGGCATCGGGGTCTTGCGGTCGGGGTATTTCGGCTCCGACATCGCGTATTCGGCTCCGGCATCGTAGACGAACTGGGGCGTATTGGCGCCCTGGTCACGTCCGTCCACCACGACGCGGAAAGCGATGGGGAGTTTCAGCTCCCGGGCTTTCTGGACCAGTTTGTAAACCTTCGAATCGGGGTCTTTCCAGGCGTACTGCCCGTCTGCGGGATTCAGCACGGACCATTTCGTGCGGATATAGCAGGCCGAAGCGTAGTCCGCCACCCTTACGTTCTTTCCGAGCAGCGGTACGTAGATCTCCTTGTCGAAATAGGAGGGATCGTAGTCCGCGCTGACATACATCACCCAGCCGTTGAGCGGGTTGTGCAGCACTTCCGACTTGTTGTAGGCGGGCTTTACGGTCACACCGGCAACTTGGCCGCCTTCTTCGCTGCCGCCGTTGTCCTTCGAGCAACCGCAGGAAGCGGCGCAAAGAAATGCTGCCAGAAGACAGCCGGTCATCAGATTTCTCATGTGTATCATGTTGCTGTTTTTACGATTGATTGTCGTTGTAATGGAATATTGCCGTATCTTCCTGTCGGCCGGAACCCAGTCTCCATTCCGATACGGCAATATTTTTCAGTCGTGCGGTCCGGCGTTATTTGTTCCGGGCCAGGATCGTTCCGTGACGCAGATCGAAGATCAGCAGGTCGGAAGCGGGGATCGTGTAATACGAGTTGCGCGTCTCTCCGTCGGCACCTCCGTGCAGTTCGCCCACCTTGCCGAGAGTCAGCGTGAGGTTCTGCTTCTTGCCTTCTGCCGTCAGCGGACAGGTGAAGCAATAGGCATTGTTCTGGTTGTAATCCGCATCGCCGACCGAGAAATTCTGGGCTACGCAGAACTTCATGCCGCTGGAAAGTTTCGTGCCGTTGTGCTCTTCGGCGTCATAGATCAGGATCTGCGGGTCGGCGAAGCTCTGCTTCAGGTTGAGTTTGCGCACGCCCCAGCCCGTACCTGCTCCGTAGGCGTAGAGATCGAGCACCTCGATCGTTGCCTCGGGATTGGCTTCCGCACCGCTCGGGTGGAATGTGACGGACAGCGGCTTCAGGTCGGTTGCCGACGAGTAGATGCGCACCTGCTTGTTCTCCATGTCGATCAGCAGGCGGTAGTTGCCGGCGTTCGGGATATTCCACGAAACGGGGGTTTCCGTCATCTTCACGTCGACAAGCTCCCCGTCGCGGAGCGCGCCGTTGCCGTCGCTCGGAACGATGTAGTAGGTCTGGCCCTCCAGCTCGACGGGAATCTGCAACTCGCCGATGCTCAATTCGCCGTACCAGGCATAGAGGTTCGCATTCTCGACCGTCTTTTCGATCTCCGTCACGCTGCTGATGGCCGTGCCGGAAAGCGACACCTTGTCGGCATCGAAGACATCGACCTTGATCGGGGTTACGGTCACTTCCACGGTGCGCACTTCGGGCATTTCGTATGTGGGGCCGCCCGCATACTCCGCGATGACGCGGAACGCCAGCGTGAAGGTCTTGTTTACGGGCACCTTCCAGCGCTCGTTAGCCCAGTTGTTGATTTGCTCGGAGGTGTAGCTCCGGCTGAAGATGCCGTCGTCCTCGCTCGTCACGATGGCGGTGGACGAACCGAAGTTGTTGTTCAGCAGGTCCAGTTTGGTCGTGTAGGACACCAGATACTCGTCGGGCATCGGACGCGCGGGCGTCCAGTCGAAGGTCAGTACCGTAGCCGAAAGGTCGTTTTCGTCCAAAGCGATCTGGGAGGCGGAGGCGGTCAGCTCCAGAGTTTCCCGGACCGGGTCGCTGTCGTGTTCGTACGGGTCCCATTCACAGGCCCACTGGCCGAGTGCGAAAAGGGTCAGCAGCGACAGGTTGCATGCAAATTTTATCTTTTTCATAACTGTTTTTTTCGTGGTTGCTGATACGGTCCGGAATCTGCCGGACACATTCTTGTCTGATCCGCCCGGAGGCGGGGACGAAGGTTTTTAGCCTTCGTAACCTTCATATCCGGGATTCTGCGGGAAATTGCCGACATTCGCGTCGCGGATAGCCTGCGGAATGGGCCACAGCACGTGGAAATCCTGGATGAGGTCGCGCGCCTCGGGGTTGTACTTTCTCACGCGTTCGAGCAGCTTGCCCGTGCGTATCAGCGTGAAGCGGCGGCTCTCTTCGCCGTAGAGTTCGCGGATGCGCTCGTCGAGCAGGAAATCCATCGTCATCTCCTCGTCGGAAACGTCGGACACTTTGGCGCGGCGGCGCACTTCGTTCACGGCATCGGCGGCCTTATCGGGCATGTCCTGACGCAGGTAGGCTTCAGCCAGCAGCAGGTAGGTCTCGGCCAGGCGGAATTTCATGCGGTCCTTGTATGCGCCGGTGAGCTGGAGGTTTTCCTCCTTACCGAAGAAAAATTTCTTCAGCGCCGGGAAGAGCTGGGCCTGCGACCACGATTTGTCGTCGATGGGGCATTTTTGTCCCAGTTTGTTGGGCGTCAGCGGGTTGTTGTAGTACCAGTTGCGCTTGATGTTGTACTCCGAGTTGCGGATGTCGCCGTCTTCGAAGATGCCTTTTTCCTGAATATCGGGGAAACCCTCCTTTTCTCCGGCCGTCGTGGCGTTGGTTCCCTTGACGCCGATCCACCACTTCAGCGGATAGATCTGCGCCAGGCCGCGGCCGCCGAGCGAGTCGGCCAGTGCGAATCCGTCGATGGCGTGGTACTGGGGATTCCAGGCGCGGCGGGTCCAGTCGTCGGAATTCGTGCCGCCGCCGACCGTGTTGTACTGGAACTGCATGACCCAGATACCCTCGGTGTTGCCGGCCGAACGGTTCTGATTGTTTTCGACGAACATGTCGCTGAAATAGTCGCCGGGATCGTTCTTGGCGTTGCCGAAGCGGCTTTTCATCAGACTGTAATACGGGCAGTCGATCACGTCCTGGGCATTCTCCTCGGCCAGCTTATAGTCGCCTTCGGCGCCGCGCAGCAGGTACATTTCGCTCAGCAGGTGGCGTGCGGCCCACGTCGTAAGCTTGCCCTCCTTCACGTTGTCGGGATTGTCGGGAAGGTACGTCTTGGCAAATTCCAGGTCTTTGATGATGTTGCCCAGCACCTCGATCTTGGGATCGCGCGAGAACGAGAGCAGGAAGGGCTTCTGGATGGTTTCGACCCAGGGCACGTCGCCGTAGAGGTAGACCAGCGTGCGGTAGGCGTAAGCCCGGAAGAAACGGGCTTCGGCCTGGTAAAGCTGTTTGTCGGTGGGATAGTCCCAGTTGTCGTTCTTTTCGGAATAGATCAGCAGTTCGTTGGCCGAAGCGATCAGGTTGTAAGCCCAGTTCCAGTACGAGCCGACGAAAAGCGTCGACGGGTTGAGCGTCATTTCGGCGAACGGAACCAGCGAACCGTCGCGGACGGTTCCCATGCGGCAGAGGTCGGTCGAAATCTGGAGCACCTCGTAGGCGCAGGCGCCGTTGTGCATGAAAGCGCCGTTTTCACCCCAGGTGTTGTATTCCGAGCGGGCGATGGCGTAGAGCCCCGTGGCTCCCACCTCGAAGCCCAGTGAACTGGTGTAAGTGTTGTCGGGGGCCAGCGAACTTTTCAGATCCTCTTCCAGGAAGGAGGTGCAGCCCGCAGCTATCGAGAGGATCGAACTCGCGATGCCGATCTTGATATAATTCATCGTTTTCATAGTCAGGTCTTGATTAGAAGGTTAAGGTTAATCCCAGTACGTAGGAACGGGCGGTCGGGAACGATGCGAACCAGGTGTTGTCGTAGTTCAGCATCTGGCGCATGTTGGAGAAGGCGCAGACGTTGTTCACGCTGAAATTCACGTCGATGGCGTTCAAGCCGATCCGGCGGACGAATTTCTGATTGACACGGTAGCCCAGCGTGATGTTGCGCAGCTGCACGTAGTTGAGCTTCTTGTAGTAGCCGTGGCTGAAGGAGGCCTGGTAACCCGGCGAAACGACCTCTGCGTCGGGGGTCTCCGGCGTCCAGTATTTCACGCCGTGGATGTAGTTGCCCGAACCGAACGTATACGAGGAGATGTTGGCCACGTTGTCCGTCATCCACTTGCCGAAGACGCCGTTGAACAGGAACGAGAAATAGAAGTCCTTGTAGGAGAAACGGTTGCCCATCGACATCGTGAAGCTCGGCTGTTTGCTGCCGATCACCTTGCGGTCTTTGGAGTCGATGACGCCGTTGCCGTCGACATCCTCCAGTTTGGCGGCTCCGGGCGTGGCTCCGGTCTGGTGGGCCACCTCCTTGCCGTCCTTGTCGATGAACGTGAACTCGTCGCCTTCCTGCCAGATGCCGATCATGTTCCAGTCGTAGTAGACCGACAGCGGCTGGCCGATGAACCACTTGTTGTTGATGTCGTCTTTGCCGTCGCCGCGCAGCGCGACGATCTGGTCGCGGTTGAGCGAGAAGGTGAAGTCGGTCTCCCACCTGAAATCCTTCTTGCGGATATTCTGCGAATGGAGCGTCAGTTCGATACCTTTGTTGCGGGTCTGGCCGACGTTGTAGAGAATCTTGCTGTAACCGTTCATAATGGGAACGGTACGCGACATCAGCAGGTCGTGCGTGTTGGAGAGGTACATGTCGATCGTACCGCCCAGACGGCCGTTGAAGAACTGGAAGTCGATACCGAGGTTGGCCGTATAGGTGGTCTCCCAACGCAGGTCGGGATTGCCGATACCGTCGCTCGGCAGGTAGGCCGAGTTGGCGGCGTCGCTGTTGTCGCCCCAAATATATTTGACACCATTGGTCGAGTAGAGACGGTCGAGCGACTGATAACGTGAAATGGCGTTGTTTCCGTTGGCGCCGTATGAGAGGCGGATCTTCAGCATGTCGATCCAAGAGGCGTTGTCCTTGATGAAGCTCTCCTCGCCGAGATGCCAGGCAACGGCAGCCGAGGGGAAGAAAGCCCATTTGTGGTTTTCAGCGAAGGCCGAGAACGAGTCGGCGCGTCCGGTGAGTGTCAGAAGGTATTTGCTGTTGAAGCCGTAATTCACACGGAACATGCCCGAAACGAAGTTCTCTTTCCAGAAAGACGAACTGATGGCGATCTTGTTCTCGGCGCCGTCCATTCGGTAGAAGCTCGAGTCGTCGTTTACGAAGCCTTCGCCGCTTTGCGAAGCGGCTGTATACTGGGCCTCCTGCATGGAGAAAAGACCTGTGAAGTCGATGTGGTGTTTGCCGAAATTCCGGTCGAATTTAAGCACGTTCTCCCACGTCCAGTCCGTCGTGTGGTTGTTGGCCAGCTCGGCGCGGCCGTCGACTTTCTTACCCGTTACGGTGTTGCGGCCGTAGTAGGTTCCGTTCATCTGGCTGCGGTAGTTGTAGCCGAACTGCGACCGGAAAGAGAGCCCTTTGACCGGAAGTTTGAGATCGAGGAACCCGTTGGCCATGAAGTTGCGGCCCGTGCGTTTCTGGTCGGCGTTGACGTCCTTCATCGGGTTGGGCAGGTTCGAGTAGTCCATCGGCTCCTCGTAGTAGGCGCCGGTCTCGTCCTTGTAGATGCCGTAGGGGCTTTGCTTGATGGCATGTTCGAGGTTCGGCGTCGCACCGCCGGTCTCACGGTTCACGAACTGCGTGGTGAGACCTACGGACAGCCAGTCGTTCATTTTCTGGTTGATGCTGGCATAGACGTTCGTGCGCTGGTAATTCGAATTGTAAACCACGCCGGGGTTGTCCAGGTAGGAAACCGAGGCCATATAGGTGGTCTTCTCGTTGCCGCCCTGGAAGCTCAGCTGGTGGTCCATCGTGAAGACCGTGCGGAAGACATAGTCCTGCCAGTCGTTGGTGATGCCCTTGGCGTAGTTTACCTTCTCGCTGGCGCTGATAATCGAACCTACCAGCGGATCGAGCTGCTCGCCGCTGTAATTGTTCTTGAGCCGGCCCATGTCCTGCTTGAGGCGGATGAACTCGTTGGGACCCATGGTTTCGATGCGCTGCATCGGCTCGGCGATGGCGAGCTTTGTTTTGTAGGTGACATGGAATTCGCCCTGCGAACCCCGCTTGGTCTGGATCAGGATGACGCCGTTCGAGCCGCGCGAACCGTAGATGGCCACGGCCGACGCGTCTTTCAGCACCGACATGTTCTCGATGATGTTCGGGTCGAGGTCGGCCAGTCCGCCCGAGTAGGGAATGCCGTCGAGAATGATCAGCGGGTCGTTGCTGGCCGTCAGTGAGTTCTGGCCGCGGATCAGCAGGGTCTGGTTGCTGCCCGGCGCTTCGTTGCCGGTCGTGATGTTCAGACCGGCGACCTGGCCGACCAGACGGTCCATCAGGTTGTTGGTCGAGACCATTTCCAGCGTCTGTTTGCTGACGACGGCGAGACCTCCCGTGAGGTCTTTCTTTTTCTGCGTACCGTAACCCACGACGACCACTTCGTCGAGGGACTGGGCGTCTTCGGTCATCGTCACATTTACGACATTCGATGCGCCGAGTTTCACTTCCTGGTCGGTATAGCCCAGACAGGTGAAAAGAAGCGTCGAGGATGCGGGAGCTTTGATTTCATAAACACCTTGCGTATTGGATACGGCTCCGTTGTTGCTTTTGCCGTCCTTTACCACGACAACGACTCCCGCCAGCGGGGCGCCGCTTCCGTCGGTGATTTTACCGGTTACTTTGACGTCGTTCTGCTGGGCGAACGACGGTGTTGCAGACAGCAGGAATAAGAGGGAAATCGTCAGGCTGCCTATAAGCTTTTTGTACATGCTCATTATCATAAAAGGTTTCTTTTTGGTTAGTGCTTGTATCTCCGTTATAAAGGGATTGTCTGGAGGGGCGGGAGACATTTCGTCGCCTGGTGTGGTTTTCCGATCATCTTTTCATAGGTTTCAGGTTTTAATTTTTTAAATTTTTTATGTATTTCAAAGGAAAAGCGGACGCCGGGGACTTCGGACCCCGTATTGCAAAGGTCAATAAAACGGGGCGACCGGATGGGCGTCGTTTATTCGGAAATGGTTCCATTTCGTACGGAGGGGTAAAAAAAAGGATCATATCCGGGCGCTGCGGGCGCTGCGCAGACCTGCGAAGAGTCCCGCCCGGACAAAATGAAACCTCCCTGCCGGTCGCGCGGGACGACGGCGGGAAGGTTTCTGCGGGCAGATGCGGACGCTGCTCCGGCGGATATGAAAGCACGAGATATTCATAGCCGGTTCGGTCGGCTCCTTTCGTGCGGTTTGCGTCAGGATTTCTTCTTAAATTCGGATGGGGTCAGTTCGAAATGCCGTTTGAAACAGATGCTGAAATATTTGGGATTGGCGAATCCCGTCAGGACCGAGATCTCGGAGATGGTCAGGTCCGACTCCCGGAGCAGCTGGGCCGACCGTTTCAGCCGGACGTCCATGATGAACTCCTTGATCGACATGCCCGTGATGTCGTTGATCTTCTGGTAGAGGAGCGTGCGTCCGATCGACATGTCCGACACGAACGAATCCACGTTGTAGTCGCTGTTGTCCATGTTCCGTTCGATGTAGTTCATCGCCTTTTTCAGCAGTTCCTCGTCCATCGACGAAATGGTGATCTTCGACGGTTCGGCGATGTACTTCTTGCTGTAACGCTCCTTGAGTTCCTGCTGGGTGCGGATGAGGTTGGCAACCTGTTTGAGCAGGAAATCCATATCGAAGGGCTTGTCGATGAACACGTTGGCTCCGCATTCCAGCGCCTTGATCTTGTTTTCGGTGTTTTTGCCCAGAGCCGAAAGCATGATCACCGGGATATGGCTGGTCTTGATGTTCGAACGCAGCGAGCGGCATACCTCGAAGCCGTCGGCTTCGGGCATCATCAGGTCGGTGATGACGATCTGGGGGCAGATTCTCTCCGCTTTGGCGATGCCTTCGCTGCCGTTTGCCGCGGTGTATACGTTGTAGTGTTTCGACAGCCGTTGTTCGAGGTAGCTCCGCAGGTTGGGGTCGTCCTCGATGACCACGATGTTGCACGCCTTGCGGTCGTGCCGGTCGTTGGGAGCCATGACGTCGGATTCGGTCAGCAGGTTATCGATTTCGGAGACCGTGTATTCGTACGATTCGGCGGCGCTGTCGGTCTTTTCGGCGTTGAGCGTGAAGGGCAGGACCACCGTGAACGCGACTTTCGAGTTGCCCGAACGGAGGGTGATGGTTCCGTTGAGGTTGCCGACCAGCTCCTTGACGATGGCCAGTCCCAGGCCGCTGCTGCTCTCGAATTGGGGACGGCGGTCGGAGAGGTGGTTGAACGATTCGAAGATGGCCTCCTTCTTGTCGTCGGGGATTTCCGCCCCGGTGTTGGTGACCGTGAAGGCGATGTATTCGGTGCCGGCGGCCGGCGGAGCGGACTCCGGGCGCTGGTCCTGCCGCGCCGGGTAGATTCTCACGCCGACATAGCCGTTTTCCGAGGCGTACTTGATCGCGTTGGAGAAGAGGTTCGTGAAGATTTTTTCGATCACGTCGTGGTCGAACTTGGTGTAGAAACTTTCATACTGGGAGTTGAAGCCGGTTTCGATCCCCTTCTTGTTGGCGTAGAACTCGAACAGCGAGAAGATGCTGTCGATGAAGCGGATCAGATCGCCCGGCTGGCGGTTCAGGGTGATCTTCTGGCTCTCGATTTCGCGGAACTGAAGCAGTTGGCTGATCATGCGCTGGATGCGCCCCACGTTCTTCTCGATCAGGTGCACGTAGGCATTGCCCGGCGCATTGGCGGGCAGGTGTTCCTTGAGCTGTTTCAGCGGGTCGACGACCAGCGTGAGCGGAGTTTTGAGGTCGTGGGAGATGTTCGTGAAGAAGTTGATCCGGGCCTGGGTCAGCTGCTTCATGTTCTGTTCCTTGATCCGCTCCAGTTCGAGCCGCTGTTCGAAAATCTTCTTGTTGGTGAAATACCGCCAGATGAAGTAGGCCACCGCCGAGAGCAGCGCCGCATAAACGAGGTAGGCCCAGCGGGAGAGGAAGGGCGAGGGGTGCACCCTGAAGCCGAGCGCCGAAACCTCGTCGCCCCACAGGCCGTCGTTGTTGGCCGCCTTGACCTCGAAGACATAGTTTCCGGCGGGCAGGTTGAAGAACTGCACCGCCTTCTGTCCCTGCGGCAGCAGGGACCATCTTTCGGAGTGTCCCAGCAGGCGGTAGGCATACTGGTTCTTCTCGGCGTTCAGGTAGCTGTTCGCCGAGAAGCGGATTTCGAAATTCGACTGCCGGTGCGACAGTTCGATCACGTCGCCCTCGCCTCCGCGGTAGGAGAGCGTGGAAATGGCTTTCTCCAGAGGCGAGTTCTTGGCGCCGGGCACGGCCGGCCGGCTGTTGATAAGCAGGTCCGTAAAATAGACTTTCGGCTTCTGGTCGTTGTATTTGATCTTTCCCGGGGTGAAGAGGATGAAGCCGTCCGTCCCTCCGAACAGCATTTCGCCTTTCGAGGTCTTGTAGCAAGCCCGCACGTAGTAGGCCCCGCAGCGGTTCGGGATGTCGATCTGCGATTTGCGGATCACCCCGTCGGTATGGTCGTAATAGTAAAGCCCGTCGTTGGTGCTGAACCAGACATCTTTCGAGGGGGTGTCTTCGAGGATGCCGAAGACTGTTTTGCCCTCCAGCCCTTCGCCGTTCCGGTCCCTGAAATTGACGTAACTGCCGTTGCGGCTCAGCAGGTTGACCCCGCCGCCGCGGGTTCCGAACCAGATGTCGGAGTCGGAGGTGACGCAGTAGGAGCAGAGGTTGTTGACCGAATAGGGGGCCTCTGCGATGTAATGGCGCTTCAGAATCCGCCGTGTGGCGGGATCGACGACGTATGCGCCGTCGTGCCCGACGAGCCACAGGTTGCCCCGCTCGTCGTGGAACAGCGTTTCGATATGGATGCGGACGGCGTTTCCCTGTGCGTCTGTCAGCCGGACCGTCTCCACGCGTCCCGTACTCGCATCCTTGTACATCAGCTCGGCGTCCGGGTCGGTCAGCCAGATGCCCCGGTCGCCCTCCTTGGCGAAGTCATAGACGCTCAAAGGCTGTCCCGAGGCCGGATGGTTCATGTGCAGGTCGGAGAAACGTCCCTGCCGTTCGTCGAAGACCCGCATTCCGCCGTTGAACGCCGAGACCAGCAGCCTGTCGTTTCCGTCGTGCCACAGCTTTTTGATCATGTTCGACGTCAGGCCGCAGCGGCTCTCCTGCGTGTAATAGACGAACCGGCCGTCGCGGCGGTCCCAGCGGTTAATTCCCCCCCCCTCCGTTCCGATCCAGAGATTGCCCTCCGAATCCTCTTCGAAACAGCTGACGATGGGATGGTTCAGCCCTCCCGGCGTGGCTTTGAAATAGTCCACGCCGTTGTCCGCGAAGGTCATGTAGGCCAGTTTGCCGCCGTATGTGCCGACCCATATCCCGCCGTCGGGATCGGGGAAGATCGACCATACCGAATTGTTGGGCAGGGAGTAGGGATAGTGGAGGTCGGAACGCAGCAGCTGCGTGCTGGCGGTAAGCGGCTCCAGCAGCAGCAGTCCCGATTGCGTCGCTACCCAGATGATGCCCTGCGAATCGAGGTGAAGCTCCTTGGCGCCGGCGGATTTCTCGTATTCGAGCGGCAGTCGGAAATACCGTCCGATCCTGCCGTTGCCGTCGCATTCGTAGAGCCCGTCCATGAGCGTGAGGACATATACCGACCCGTTGCACTCCACCACGTCGCGGATCACGCAGCTGCCGCCGCCGACGGATGCGAAGAGGACGTATTGCCCGGTCTCCCGGTTCAGGCGGTAGAGATCGCCGCCCGACGCGGCGTAAACGTACTCCTTCGTGCACACCAGCGTCAGCGTCCGCCCGGGTGCGGACATCTCCGGAGGCATCGGATAGCGGGTCACGGCGGGCAGCCGTTCGGGGCTGAACGATTCGATGCCGTTGTTGCGGATCAGCCATACCGTCCCGTCGTTGTTCGCTGTGACCGAGCCGATATTGCCCTCCAGAACGAATTCGAACTCCAGCTTCCGGTAGTTGAAGCGCAGCAGCCCTTGGTTAGTCCCTACGTACAGGCCTTTCCGGTTGTCCGTGATCACCTGTCCGTAGGACCAGTAGGAATTCGGCGAGAGGTTCGTGACCAGGTCGGTCATCCGTACGAACGACGTGCCGTTGTACATGAACAGGGCGTCGTAGCCGCTGAACCACATACGCCCGACGCTGTCCTTGGCGATGCTGTGGATGCCTCCGTAATAGGAGGTCTCGGGCATGGTGTGGAAGCGGTAGTCCGGGATGTTCAGGGCATGGAGCGCCGGAGAAATCAGCGTTGCGGCGAAAAACAGCGCCGCAAACGGAATTTTCGTATATGCCTTATGTCGGGTCATCGTTTCTTCTTTAGCACAAAGATAGAAGAAAATGCGAAAAATAGATGCTTCGGAGCCCGGTTTTTCGGTTCTCCGCCGCCGGACCGGGCGCGCGGCGGGGAAAGCCGGGCTGCACCGCCCGGAGACGAAAAAGACGGCAGGGAGTTTTCCCTGCCGTCTTTTTTATTGAATGAAGCGCTCCGGACCGGGGCGTGATTCCGGTGGGCGTTTACCGCCCCTGAAGCCCGCTTCTCAAGCGGGCGGGCGCGGAGCTTGGTCGGAATCCTGCCTGCCTGCCGTCGCCCCCTGAAGCCCGCTTCTTAAGCGGGCGGGCGCGGAACTGGATCGTAAGCCAGAATGGCCCGGCATCGCCCCTGAAACCCGCTTCTTAAGCGGGTTACCAGATGATTACGCGATCCTGTTCGGGCAGGAACATCGGTCCGTCGGCGATCGAGAAGGCGTCGTAGAAATCCTGCAGGTTGCGCAGCGTGGCGTTCACGCGCCATTTGCCCAGCGAATGCACGTCGAGTTTGGTGAGACGGGCGGTCTCCTCGTCGCGGATATTCTGCGCCCACAGCGTGGCGTAGCCCAGGTAGAAACGCTGCTCGGGAGTGAATCCGTCGATCGGGGCGGGAGCCTCCCTGCCTGCGAGCGAATTGCGGTAGGCCGTGCGGGCCACGCGCAGGCCGCCCTGGTCGGCGATGTTCTCGCCGAGCGACAATGCGCCGTTGGCGAAGATCGCAGGCTGTCCCTCCTTGGCGGGCAGAACCTCGATCGCGTCGAACTGCTTGACCAGAATGTCCGTCTTGGCCTTGAACGCGGCGGCGTCCTCGTCGGTCCACCAGTTGTTCATGTTGCCGTCCTTGTCGAAATTGCGGCCCTGGTCGTCGAATCCGTGGGTCATCTCGTGGCCGATCACCACGCCGATGGCGCCGTAGTTCACCGCGTCGTCGGCGTCGGGGTTGTAGAACGGCGGCTGGAGAATGGCGGCCGGGAAGCAGATTTCGTTGGTCGTGGGATTGTAGTAGGCGTTCACCGTCTGGGGCGACATGTGCCACTCGTCCTTGTCCACGGGCTTGCCCAGTTTCGAAATGTTGTCGGACGTATACCAGGCGTTGGCCTCGACGATGTTCTCCCAGTAGCTCTTCGCAGGGTCGATCTTCAGCGTCGTGTAGTCCTTCCACTTGTCGGGATAGCCGATCTTCACGGTGAAGGCCGCGAGTTTCTCCTGCGCCTTGGCTTTCGTGGCGTCGGACATCCAGTCGAGGGCGGCGATGTGCTGACCGAGGGCCGTTTGCAGGTTCTTCACCATGTCGAGCATCCGGACCTTGTCCTTCTCGGGGAAGTACTTGGCCACGTACATCTCGCCGACGGCTTCCGAAAGGGTTCCGTTGGGCACCGACATGGCGCGCTTCCAGCGGGGTTTCTGCTCCTGCTTGCCCGACATCACGCGGCCGAAGAAGTCGAACGACGCGTTGATGAAGTCGTCGCTCAGGTAGCTGGCGGCTGCGCCGATGTACTGTGCGGCGAGGTAGTAGCGGATGTCCTCCAGCGGAGCGGTTTTCATCAGTTCGTTGGCGTTGGCCAGGGCCGAGGGGGTCGTCACGATGATCTGCTCGAAATCGCCGATGCCCATTGTCTTATAGTACTCGGCCCAGTCGATGGCGTCGTAGGCCTTTTCGAAATCGGCCTTCTTCGTGGGGTTGTACATGGCGGGGATGTTGCGCAGTTCGACGCTCGACCAGTTTTTCTCGGCCAGCTTCGTTTCGATCGACAGCACGCCGGCGACGGCCTTGTCGATGTCGGCCTCGGGAACGCCCGACAGCCGGAAGATTTTGCCCAGATACTCCTTGTAGGCGGTGCGGATCGACTCGTTCTCGGGATCGAGGTAGTAGTCGCGGTCGCCCATGATCAGGTCGGGCTGCGAGGCGTAGAGCGCGTTGATGTCGCTGTTCATCAGGTCGGACTGCACGCCCACGCCGAAGAACGGATTGGCGATCGAGGAGTGGAGCCTGGCCACTGCGGCGGTCAGCTGCGAGCGGTCGCCGATGGCGAGAATTTCGTCGACGGCGGCCTTGATCGGAGCGGCGCCCTCGGCGTTCAGGCGCACCGAGTCGAGCCCCATCTTGTAGAGGTCCGAAATCTTCTGCTCGACGCTTCCCGGCTCGGCTTTCTGCTGCGTCATGCCGGAGAACAGCTCGTTGATGCGCTTCTCGTTGTTGTCGCGCAGGATGTCGAACGAGCCGTAGCGCGCATATTCGGGCTTCAGGGGGTTGTTCTTCTGCCAGCCGCCCGTGGCGTACTCGTAGAAATCGGCGTTGGGGGCTACCGACAGATCGAAGTTCGCCATGTCGAGGGCCGGGGTCTTAGGGGTATTCTGACAGGCTGTCATGCAAGCCATTGTTGTTGCGAAAAGAATGATTTTTTTCATGTCGTTCGGGATTTGATAAAACGGGGACTTCCGTGAAAACCGGAAATCCCCGCCGTTGTAATTGTTACGGTATGCCCGGTTAGTCGCGGATGGCCGCAACGCCCGGCAGGTCGCCGAATTCGATGTATTCGAGCAGCGCGCCGCCGCCCGTCGAGATGTACGACACCTGGTCGGCCAGGCCGAACTTGTTGATGCAGGCTACCGAGTCGCCGCCGCCGATGAGCGAGTAGGCGCCGTTCTTCGTAGCCTCGGCGATGGCCTGGGCCACCTCCTTGGAGCCGGTTGCGAACTTGTCGATCTCGAACACGCCCACGGGGCCGTTCCAGAGGATGGTCTTGCAGCCCAGGATGTGCTCGCGGAAGACCTTTTTGCCCTCCGAGCCGATGTCCAGACCCTCCCATCCGTCGGGAATGTCGTTGGCCGGCGCCTCCTTGGTGTTGGCGTCTGCCGAGAATGCGTCGGCGATCAGCGCGTCGGGCGACATGACCAGCTGCACGCCCTTCTTCTTGGCCAGCTCGAGGATCTCGAGCGCTACGGGGAACATGTCGGGTTCGCAGATCGAGCCGCCGACCTTACCGCCCTGCGCAGCCGCGAAGGTGTAGGTCATGCCGCCGCCGATGATGATCGAATCGACCTTCTCGATCAGCGCCTTGATCACGCCGATCTTCGACGAAACCTTCGATCCGCCCACGATGGCGCAGAACGGATGGGCCGGGGCCTCCATCAGCGAGGAGATGGCCTTCACCTCTTTCTCCATCAGGTAGCCGAACATCTTGTCGTTGGGGAACTGTTTGGCGATCAGGTAGGTCGAAGCGTGCTTGCGGTGGGCCGTGCCGAACGCGTCGTTGATATAGCAGTCGGCCAGCGAAGCGAGTTTCTTGACGAACTCCTTCTGCGGACCCTCTTTCAGGGCCTTCTTGGCGGCGTCCTTCTCCTCCTTCGAGGCGTCTTCGGCCAGGCCGCGGGGCTTGCCCTCCTCCTCGGCGTAGAAACGCAGGTTTTCCAGCAGCATAACCTGTCCGGGCTTGAGGTTTTTGGCCATTTCGGCGGCCTTCTCACCGATGCAGTCGCCGGCGAACTCGACCTTCGTGCCGAGGTTTTTCTCGACGGCGGGAACGATCTGCTCGAGCGAGTATTTGGGATCGGGATTCTTCTTGGGACGTCCCATGTGCGACATCAGGATCACCGAGCCGCCCTCGGCGAGCACCTTCTTGATGGTGGGGATGGCGGCGCGGATGCGCGTGTCGTCCGTCACTTCGCCCTTCTCGTTGAGGGGCACGTTGAAATCCACGCGGATGATCGCGCGCTTGCCTTTGAAATCGTAGTTGTCGATCGAGATCATAGCTCTTTGATTTTTAAGTATTTTGTTGAAATGATTTTCGGTAAGTCCTAATTCGGGACAAATTTATGAAAATATTTTAAGAATCTGTTATTTTGATAACAGAAAAACAGGTGCCAATTTTTAATTCTTAATTTTTCATTTTTAATTGACGCCCGGCGTCAGTACTTGTACCGTATCCACTTGAACAGCTCCTTGAGCGACGGTTTCTTGCCGTACATGAAGATGCCCACGCGGTAGATCTTCGCCGCGAACCACACCATGCCCACGAACGAGGCGTAGAGCACCACGAGCGAGAGAGCGACCTCCCACAGCGGAATGTCGTAGGGGATGCGTGCCATCATAACGATCGGCGAGGTGAACGGAATGATCGAGAACCAGAAGGCCAGTTGCGAGTTGGGGTCCTTGATGACGACGAACATCATCAACAGCGCGAGGATGATCGGCAGCGTGATGGGCATTTGCAGCTGCGAGGCGTCCTGCACGTTGTCCACGGCCGAACCCACGGCGGCGAACATCGCCGAGTAGAGCAGGTAGCCGCCGAAGACGAACAGCAGCAGACTGATGAAGATCTTGACGATATAGCCCAGGTCGGTCATGGCGGCCACGGCTTGCAGCATCTCGGGGTTCATGCCGGACATCGAAGCCGCGTCGGGCATGCCCTGCTGCATGGCCTGGGCGCTCGCCATCACGTCTTCGGGCATCAGATGGGGCATCACCAAAGCTCCGACGCCGGCGATCAGCACGCCCCAGAGCAGCACCTGTACGATAGCCACCGAGGCCACGCCGAGGATTTTGCCCATCATCAGGTCGAAGGGGCGCACCGACGAGACCATCACCTCCAGCACGCGGTTGTTCTTCTCCTCGATCACCGACTGCATGACCATCGAGCCGTAGATCAGCAGGAACATGTAGAGGATGAATCCCAGGACGTAACCCACGCCCGTGGCCACGGCCGACGACTGCGCCTGCGTGTCCTCCTCCTGCGACTTGTCGTTGCGGAAGGTCTGCATGTTGACCGAGGTCTTCACCTCGTCGAGGATCTGCGAGAGGTTTTCGATGTTGTAGGCCTTGAGTTTCTCGGCTTCGAGGATGCGCTCGATCTGCCCCGTGATGTTGCTTTCGAGGGAGAGCGACGACGACGAGTTGGCGTAGAGCCGGACGTTGTTCGGGTTTTTCAGGATGTCGCCGCCGATGTAGAGCACGCCGAATTTGTCGGTCAGCTGCTTGCGGGCCTCCTCGGTCGGGAGTTCCGTGGTCTCGAAACGGATCTCCTCGTCGTTTTCGAGTTTCGGGGCCACCAGCCCGCTGTCGTCGATGACGGCGATGACCTTCTCGTCGCCCCGCGAGAACTGCATGATGAGCGCCGGGGCGGCCATCAGCCCGATCATCAGCACGGGCATCAGCAAGGTGGTGATGATGAAGGATTTTTTACGTACGCGCTCGTTGAACTCGCGCTGGATGATGATGGATATGTTGGACATGACAGGATGTGATTAAGTCGTTTGTCGTTGGTTTTCGAAACTCCTCCCCTCTTCAACGGGGGATTGTCGTCTGGCCGGAACGGCTTTTCATAACGCGCCGTTCACGGCTCTGATGAAAATGTCGTTCATCGAGGGGATGATCTCGCGGAACGAACGCAGTTCGACGGCGTCGTTGACCGCGCTGATGACCCCGCGCACGTCGGTGTCGCTCTCGACGTGGAGCTTGAGCGTCCGGTAGACCGACTCCTCCTGCGTGCCGTCGAGGATTTCGCAGCGGCCCGCGACGGCCTGCCGCAGGGTCTGCTCCTCGCCGCGGTAGGCCACTTCGAAGATGTTGGAGCCGTGGCGGCGGCGGATTTCGTCGACCTCGCCCGAGAGGATGTTGCGCGATTTGTTGATCAGCGTGATGTGGTCGCAGATCTCCTCCACCGAAGACATGTTGTGCGTCGAGAAGATGATCGTCGCGCCCTTGTCGCGCAGCGCCAGGATTTCGTCTTTCAGCAGATTGGCGTTGATCGGGTCGAAGCCCGAGAACGGCTCGTCGAAGATCAGCAGCTCGGGTTCGTGCAGGATCGTGACGATGAACTGCACCTTCTGGGCCATGCCTTTCGAAAGTTCCTCCACCTTCTTGTCCCACCACTCCTGGATGCCGAACCGGACGAACCACTGCTTCAGCCGCACGACGGCTTCGCGGCGCGAAAGGCCCTTGAGACGGGCGAAGAAGACGGCCTGTTCGCCGACCTTCATCTTCTTGTAGAGACCCCGTTCCTCGGGCAGATATCCGATGCGGTAGATGTCGTCGGGAGCGATCTCCCGGTCGCCGAACAGCACGCGGCCCGCGTCGGGCGCCGTGATGCGGTTGATGATGCGGATCAGGGTCGTCTTGCCGGCTCCGTTGGGTCCGAGCAGTCCGTAGACCGAACCTTTGGGGATGGCGAGCGATACGTCGTCGAGCGCCGTGTGCGAAGCGTAGCGTTTGGTGACGTGTTCTACTGTGAGTAAATCCATAGTCGCTGATGTTTTGTTTTTGGATCGTTACGGCGACAAATATAGGAACAAATTTTGAATATCAAAAAATATTTATCGTTTTTCGATAAAATTTTTCGAGTGTCTCTTTGCCGGGCGTTCGTATGGCGGGCGTTCGTATGGCGGGCGGGACCCCATGCAGGGGTTATGATCCGGTTCGCAGGACGACGGGGCGGACGGGGCTTTCGGATCGGCCGGAGAGGCGTCGGGCGGGTTTCGGAGATGACGAATTTCATCCCGGGGAGCTGCCGGGAGGCGGAAATTTCCGGTGTCGGAGTGCGGGCGGTTTCGGTTTCGGTTTTGGCCGGGGGGGGGTGTTCTTCGGGTTTCGCCGGTTTGGTTTGTTCGGGCGGTCGGTTTTGCCCGTTAATCGGGGACCTTGCCCATATATAGTACGAAAAAAGACCCCGGCATACGTAACGGACGTTGCGATTTTTTATCCGGGAGTGTTGCATTTGCGCGAAAATTCGTTACATTTGTACGGGCCTTCGGACGATTTCGGTTTTCGTTCGCGGAGATAGGGCCGGGTGGGTGTTCCGCATGGTTTTGCGGAGCGCTGTTTTATGTACCTTATTTAACCCAATTTAAATTTCTAAAAATGAAAAAACTGCTGATCCTTTTCGCCTGCCTTCCCCTGCTCGGGGCCTGCACGCAAACCGAACCGGTTTCCGGAAACCGCGCTGCGGCGATCGTCGCCGAAATCCACAACCCCCGCTCCAAAAACGTCGTCGTGGCTTCGCACCGGGGCGACTGGCGCAACTACCCCGAGAACTCGATCGCCGCCATCGAATCGGTGATCGGCATGGGCGTGGACATCATGGAGCTGGACCTGAAACTCACGAAGGACAGTGTGCTGGTGCTTTGCCACGACCGGACGATCGACCGCACGACTTCGGGCAAGGGCCGCGTCTGCGACATCACCTACGACTCGATCCGGCGGTGCGTGCTGAAGACGGGCCACGGCGTGAAGACGACGCACCGTATGCCGACGCTCCGCGAGGCGCTGGAGGTGTGCAAGGACCGGATCGTGGTCAATGTCGACCAGGGTTACGAGTACTACGACCTGGTGCTGGCCGTCACGGAGGAGCTGGGCGTCACGGATCAGATTCTGATCAAGGGCAAGCGCAGCACGGATGCCGTGGCCGCGAAGTTCGCCGAGCATCCGCGCAACATGATGTACATGCCGATCATCGACATCCTCAAGCCGCAGGGCAGGGCGCTTTTCGCCGAGTATCAGGAAAAGGGCATCGCGCCGCTTGCCTACGAGGTCTGCTGGAACAAATACACCCCCGAGGTGAAGGAGTGCATGGACAAGGTCGTGGCGGGCGGCTCGAAACTGTGGGTCAACTCGCTCTGGGCCTCGCTCTGCGGCGGGCTGGACGACGATGCGGCCTTCGGCGGCGACCCGGCGGAAGTCTACGGGAAGCTGGTCGACATGGGGGCCACGATGATCCAGACGGACCGTCCCGAACTGCTGATATCCTACCTCCGCTCGCGCGGGCTGCATAATTAAGATTAAGGAGCTGCAATGAACCGCATTTCCCGCTTCTACCGCATCAGCGCCCCCGCTCCCGCCCGGGAGATGGATGAGGCCGCCCGCGACAAATACTACCGCCGCCTGCGCATGCAGGCCTTCATCGCCGCCACGCTCGGTTACAGCCTCTACTACGTCTGCCGGACGAGCCTCAACGTGATGAAGAAACCGATTCTCGACAGCGGCTCGCTGGACGCCTCGCAGCTGGGCGTTATCGGCTCGGCGCTGCTGTTCGCCTATGCCATCGGCAAATTCGTCAACGGATTCATCGCCGACTACTGCAACATCAAACGCTTCATGGCCACCGGCCTGATCGTCTCTGCGGCGGCCAACATGCTGATGGGCGTGCTGGGGCTGATGCACTCGGTCATCCCCACGGCCGTGATCTTCATCGCGTTCGCCGTGATGTGGGGCCTGAACGGCTGGTCGCAGTCGATGGGCGCCGCCCCGGCGATCATCTCGCTCTCGCGCTGGTATCCGCTGAAAGAGCGGGGGACCTACTACGGTTTCTTCTCGGCGAGCCACAACCTCGGGGAGTTCTTCTCGTTCCTGTTCGTGGGTTCGATCGTGACCTTCGCAGGCTGGCAGGCGGGCTTCTTCGGCTCGGCGATAGCCGGGGCCATCGGCGTGGTCGTGATCCTGCTGATGCTGCACGACACCCCGGAATCGAAGGGTCTGCCTCCGGTGGAGGCGCTGGCGCACGAGAAACCGGCGGCCTCGGCCGACAAGTCGGTGAAGGAGATTCAGAAGCAGGTGCTGCGCACCCCCGCGGTATGGATTCTTGCCGCTGCGAGCGCCTTCATGTATATCTCGCGCTACGCGATCAACGGCTGGGGCGTGCTGTTCCTGCAGGAGGCGAAGGGTTTTTCGGACGTCGAGGCGATCTCGGTGGTCTCGATCAACGCGCTGCTGGGCATTCTCGGCACGGTGCTCTCGGGGTGGTTCTCGGACAAGCTTTTCAAGGGCGACCGGAAGGTTCCGGCGCTGATTTTCGGCGTGCTGAACGCCGCGGCGCTGGCGCTGTTTTTCTACGGAGGCAACGCCATGTGGGTCAACGTGCTGTCGATGGTGCTGTTCGGCATCGCCATCGGCGTGCTGATCTGCTTCCTGGGGGGCCTGATGGCCGTCGACATCGTGCCGCGGAAGGCTACGGGCGCCGCGCTGGGCGTCGTGGGGATGACTTCCTATATCGCTGCGGGCATTCAGGACGTGGCGAGCGGCTGGCTGATCGACTCCAACATCACCGTTGCCGCCGACGGGGTGAAACACTACGATTTCGGCCCTGTGGCGATCTTCTGGCTTGCGGCGGCGGTCATCTCGTTCCTGCTGCCGCTGTTGAACCGCGGCAAGGTCAAGGAGTTTTAGAAAACCCGGAACAGATTCGAAAAAAACGTTGCAGGGCCTTTGCCTGCAACGTTTTTTCGTTTGTGCGGAGCGGACCGCTTTATCGGTCGACGCCCTGTTTTCCCTGCTCCGCAGGCCGGACGGTGATGATGCTGTCGACGACGAACTTCGTGAAGCCCCGCCAGGGCAGCGCCCCGAAATACTCCTTATAGTGCAGTTCGAGCGTCTTTCCCCCTTGCAGCATCAGCTCGCGCGCCAGCGCTTCGTTCTCGACCGAGAACTCGAACTCGTAGGACTGGATCGACCCGGCGGCTTTCGAGCGGATGCCGGTCTGGATCAGTTTGCCTTCGTAGGTCTTGAAAAGCACGCCCTTGTAGACGACGTAGTTCAGTTCTCCGCTCTTGACGCCCTCGCCGAAGACGAAGAAGAACCGGAAGTAGGCAGCAGCCGCCAGCACGGCGGCAATCGTTATCGTAATCAGTACCCAATGCTTTCTCATGGTTTTCGTGCGCCGGTTTTGTCCGTGCCCTCGTCGCAAAGATAAGCATTAAATCGTGCCGCCGTGCATTTTCCGCACGCGGGTTTCCGGGCTTTTTCGTATATTTGGGCCTGTGAAGGAGTCGAAATTCGTCAAAACGAAGATCGTGGCGGGCTATCTCCTGCTGATTGCGGTCTGTATTCTCTCGGTGGGCTACGTCTACCGGGTGGCGGTCCGTTTTTCGGCGCCCGACCGCAGTTACGCCCTGCTGCATACCAAGCGCAGCGCCGTCAACCGGACCCTCTACCACCTCTACCAGGCCGAAAGCTACGGGCAGCTGATGATCGCCGGATACGCCTCTTACGAGGCGCGTTACAGGCGGGAACTGCGTACCGTGCGGGCCTCGATCGACTCGCTCCGGGCGCTGACCGTCGGCGGGGATTCGTTGCAGACGATGCGTCTGGACAGCATCACGCGGCTGATCGCCGACAAGGAGCGCCGCACGGTGAGCCTGCGCCGTTCGATCCGCGCCGGGGCCACGGCGGGCCTGCTGGACAAGAACATCCGCAGTCTGATCGGTCCCCGGGAGGCCGTCGTGGCCGATACGATCCCGTTCCGCAGCATCGTGCGGCAGGACACGACGGCCGTGCCGCGCGCCAAACGCCGCTTTTTCCAGCGGCTGGGCGATCTGTTCAGTCCCCCGGAGGCCGATTCGAGCCTCGTGATCTCGCGCCGCGAGACCATCGCCCCGGTCATCCCCGTCGACGCAGTGAAGGACACCATCGTGCTGGTGCTGCAAGCCTTGCAGGACAGCGTCACGAGCAACCGGCAGGGCATCTACGACCATGCGTGGCAGGAGGGGCTGCGGTTGAGTTACAGCAACGAACTGGTCAATACGAAGATATACCGCCTGATCATGGACTTCGAGGCCGAGGACACGGCCTACCTGATGCAGCGTATCGAGCGCAACGAGGCTTTCCGCAGGCGGTCGTCGCGCATCCTGGGCGGCGTAGCCATCGGGGCCGTGGTGCTGATGCTCCTGTTCGTCGGGATGCTTTGGCGCGACATCAATCGCAGCAACCGCTACCGCCGCGAGCTGGAGCGCGCCAACCGCGACAAGGAGTCGCTGCTGGAGGCGCGCGAGAAGCTGATGCTGGCCATCACGCACGACATCAAGGCCCCGCTGGGATCGGTGATGGGCTATATCGACCTGCTTGCGCGGCTGACGGGCGACAAGCGGCAGGAACTCTACCTGCGCAACATGAAAGGGTCGTCGGAACACCTGCTGGCGCTGGTCAACAGTCTGCTGGATTTCTACCGGCTGGATATTAACAAGATCGAGGTTTGCTGCGTGGCGTTCAGTCCCGCGCAGCTGTTCGAAACCATCCGTGCGGGATTTGCCGCCGCGGCCGCCGCAAAGGGGTTGGAACTGCGTCTGGAGGCCGAACCGGCCGCCGCGGGAGAGGTGTCGGGCGATGCGCTCCACATCCGTCAGATCGCCGACAACTTGATTTCCAACGCCTTGAAATTCACCGACGAGGGGTCGGTGACGCTCCGCGTGGACGTGGTGCGGGGGCGGCTGGTCTTCTCGGTGCGCGACACGGGCCGCGGCATCGGCCGCGAGGAGAGGGAACGCATCTTCGCCGAGTTCGTGCGTTTGAGTTCGGCGCAGGGAGTCGACGGATTCGGGTTGGGACTGTCGATCGTCGACCGTCTCGTGAAGTTGTTGGACGGTACGATTTCGCTCGAAAGCCGTCTCGGCGAGGGGAGCAAATTCATCGTGTCGGTCCCCGTCGGCGAAGCGGCGGCCGGGAGTGCGGCTGCCGGAGCCGAAGAGTCTGCGCCCCAAGCGGGACTGCGCGTGCTGCTGGTCGACGACGATCCCCTGCAACTCGAAATGACCGCCGCGATGTGCCGCCGTGCCGGGGTCGGATGCGAGAGCTGCCAATATCCCGAGTATGTCGCCAAACTCGTCGGCGAGAGCCGTTTCGATTTGGTGCTGACCGATTTGCAGATGCCGTCGGCCGACGGGTTCGGCGTGCTGGAGGCAGTGCGCGGGGTCGATCCCGGGCTGAAAGTGGTCGCCGTGTCGGCGCGCGGGGACCTGGGCGCTGCGGATTTCGCGGCCCGGGGTTTTGCGGGGTGCCTCCGCAAGCCGTTCACTTACAGCGAACTGGTGGCGGCGATACGGGCGGCCTGCGGCAGCGGGGGGATCGTCCCGCCGGGCGGGGACCCGGAGATCCCGTTGGCGGACGGGGCCGATTTTACGGCTCTGACGGCCTATGCCGGGGACGATCCCGAGGCGGCGCGAAGCATCCTGCGCTCGTTTGCCGAACAGACGGCGGGAAATTGCGCGGAGCTTGAAAGGGCGCTCGGCGAGGGGGATGCCGCGACGGTGAAGACGCTGGCGCACAAGATGCTGCCGATCTTCACGATGCTCGGGGCGGCGGAGGTCGCCGAGACGCTGCGCCGGGGCGAGACGTGCGAAGGGCTGTTGCCGGAGGCCCTTTGCGGCGAACTGCGTGCGGCGGCGGGAAAAATCCGCGCGATTGTCGCGGAAGCTGAAAAAACGCTATCTTTGTGAAGCCTATGGAAGAGCGGATTCTGATTGTCGACGACGATATTACTTTTGCCCTGATGCTGCGCACGTGGCTCTCGAAACGCGGTTTCGGAGTCGGGACCGCCTCGTCGGTGGCGGCGGCGCGCACGGCTCTTGAGGCGGGAGGCTTCTCGCTCGTGCTGAGCGACATGCGCCTGCCGGACGAGGACGGAATCGCCCTGCTGCAATGGATGGCGGGAGCGGGTGTCGCGGCGCCGGTGATCGTGATGACGAGTTACGCCGAAATCCAGAACGCCGTGCGGTGCATGAAGCTCGGCGCACGCGACTATGTGGCCAAACCGGTGAATCCCGACGAACTGCTGAAAAAGATCCGTGAAGCGTTGGATGTTCCGGCGGTGCCGGCCGCGAAATCCGCTTCGAAGCCCGCGCCGCGTGCGGCCGGGAGCTTTTCGGAGCAGCCGCTCAACTACATCGAGGGCCGCAGCGACGCCGCCCGGCAGTTGTACGAACACATCCGGCTGGTGGCCCCGACCAATATGTCGGTGCTGGTCAACGGCGCGAGCGGCACGGGCAAGGAGCATGTGGCGCAGTTGATCCACCGGGAAAGCAAGCGGGCCGGAAAGCCCTTCGTGGCGGTCGACTGCGGGGCCATTCCCCGCGATCTGGCGGCTTCGGAGTTTTTCGGTCATGTCAAGGGGGCCTTCACGGGGGCTTTGGCCGACAAGACGGGCGCTTTCGAGGCGGCCGACGGAGGCACGCTGTTTCTCGACGAAGTAGGGAACCTGGGTTACGAAACGCAGGTGCAGTTGCTGCGCGCCCTGCAGGAGCGGCGTATCCGTCCCGTCGGCAGCAACCGCGAGATTCCCGTCGACATCCGTCTCGTGGCCGCGACCAACGAGGACCTCGAAGCGGCCATCGCGCGCGGGACGTTCCGCGCCGACCTGTACCACCGCATCAACTCCTTCACGCTGCGCATGCCCTGCCTGCGGCAGATGCGCGGGGATATTCCGCTCTTCGCCGACTTCTTTCTCGACCAGGCCAACCGGGAGCTGGACAAGCGGATCGTCGGGTTCGACGCCGCGGCCGCCGCGGCCCTTGCCGCCTATGACTGGCCGGGGAACCTGCGGCAGCTGAAAAACGCGGTGATGTCGGCGACGCTGCTCGCCGCGGGCGAGTACATCACCTGCCGCGACCTGCCGGCCGAAGTCACCGGAGGTCCGGCGGAACCTGCGGAGGCGCCTCTTTCGCTGCGCGATCCCGCTTCCGAGGAGGAGCAGATCCGCCGCGCCCTCGCAACGGCGGGCGGCAACAAGTCGCAGGCCGCCAAACTGCTCGGCATCGACCGCAAGACGCTCTACAACAAACTCCATCTTTACGGTATCGAATAGGAGGCTTCCCGCCTGTCCCGTTCCGGTTTCCGGACGGCCGTTCCACACTCCGGCTGTGGAATTTTTCCACACTTTCTGTCCCGTCTCCACATTTTTCCACACCTTCTCCGATTTTTAGCGCAATGGCGTTTGCGTTGGAAATCTGTTTGTTGCGTGTTTTGCGCCGCTGTGGCACTTCGCTTGAACTTTCAGAAGTCAGAACGCGAGTAAGACGACCCGCTAACGAAAGAATGAAGTTCAACCATTTAAATTTTAAAGCTATGAAAAAGACGATTGTGATGATGGCGGCGCTGATGCTGACAGCCGGAGGAATGGTTTATGCCCAGCAGCCCGAAAAGCAGGACACGCCCCAGAAGGAGAATCCCACCGCTCCCGAGCAGAAGCAGGAGCCTACCGCTCCGGAAGAGAAACCCGACCCCGTGAAGCCGGAACAGACTCCCGCAGAGCCGGAATCGGAACCCGCCGAGCAAAAATCGGAGCCGGTGAAGACGGAGAAGAACGCAAGCCTGGAGAATCAGTCGGGAGAGGTCGTCCGGTAATCTTCCGCCCGAAATCATTTAGTTAAACAATTGTTTGCCTGGTCCCCTGCTTCGGCGGGGGATTTTTTTGCGCGAAAAAAAACGCCACCCGGCTCGGGTGGCGTTTTTCGGCGCCGGGGGCATTTACTGAATCCATTCCACGTTCGCGGCGTCGCGGAAAAGGATGTTCAGCGGCCGGACGAGTCCGTCGGCATCGGCGGCAAAGAGGAAGCCCACCTTGTCGAGCGGTACGGAGATAAAGGTCGTCGAGGGGTAGCCGCCGATCATGTCGATTTTGTCGAGCAGCGCCCAGACGAAGATTTCGAACGGCATCTGACCCGGCAGCAACGTCAGCCCCTCGAACCGGTCGGGGTAACCGGCCGACGAGCTGTCGGCGGGATGGGGCTTGAAGAAGATGTCGTAATCGCTGCCGTACTGCTGTATGATCCGTTCCACATAGGCCGCCTGCTGCTGTTCGCTCGCGGCGGAACTGTGGCTCGTGCCGATGATGATGAGGTTTTTCTTCGGCGACAGGTCGAACAGCCCCGCGAAGCGGGCGTAGTCGAATTTGGCCATGCGGTAGAACTGTTGTTTCGAAGCCTCGGGAAGGGCCGTCAGCAGCTCGTAGGGCTGGACGCTCTCCATCTTCATTGCAGCCAGCCGGTCGGCGATGAACGGGCAGGAGGACTCCATCAGGCTGCTGTTTTGCAGCATCAGCCGGTAATCGGGGCGCGTCGAGAGGTAGTAGGGCCAGGTGTAGGAGGCGAACTCCTCCGGCGCGCGGGTCTCGGGATAACGGCCGCCGTGGTTCCAGTCGAGGGCTTCGACTTCGGCGGCGTAGTCGTTCCAGTTCTGCTCGGCCGTGGCGGCATCGCCGAAGTAGTTGTGGAAATTGTTGTAGGTCGCCGTGCCGTCGGAGAGCATCGTCACCTTCACGCGTGCCGAGTCGATGCCCTGCGCCACGAACCAGTCGTAGCCCAGGCGGCACCGCAGGTCGTCGACCCATAGCCCGAAGACCGCCGTGGGGTCCTCGGCGTTGATCTCCAGGATGCGGCGTTTCATCGCTTCGCTCATGGCCCGTAATTCCTCGTTGGTGGCATGGCCCGTGGGGTCGGCGACGGGGTACACGAAGGCCCGGTCGGGAAATTCGGCGGCGTCGAAGGTGCTTGCGCGTTCGTAGGAGACGTAGCTCGGTTTGTCGTGCGAAAGCAGGTGCAGGCCCGAATAGAGGGTCGGCATGGTTCCGACCGAAATGTAGAAATAGTAGTCCGGGGCGTCGAATCCCGTGCCGCCCGCGCTTTGCGAGACGGTGAAAGCCGAGGTCTTTCCGTCGCAGGTGAAAAGAAGCGACGCACTGCGGGCAGGACCCGGATTCTCGGCAAAGGTCACGTCGATCTCGGAGTACCCTGCCGGTCCTTCTTCTGCGGAGAGGGTCAGCCAGTCGGGTTTTTTGTTCTGACCGTAGTTTTCCGGCGCCAGCGTCACGCTCCAGGGCGCCGGAGCATTGACGGTGATCTTGCCGCTGCGGGCGAGGTGGTCGAGCGACAGAAAATCGGTTCCGCCGTTGATGCTGACCGACGGAGTTCCGTCGTCCGCACAGGACCCGGTTCCGGCCGCGAGGCCCAGGATCAGAAGAAGACGAAATAATCGTTTCATGCGAGGTGTTTTTTAGTTGAGTCGTTCATATCGTTAAATGCGGAAATGTGCGGTTTACTGCACGGCATGCAAAATTCAGGCCGCCCGATTGTCCGGACGGCCGTGGGGGAAACAGGGCGTTTTCAGGCGTTCCGCTTTTTCTTGATGCGTTCGAAATGTTCGCGCAGGCGTTCGCTGAACTCCTCGCGGCGGTGTTTCAGATTGGCCCGCCACCCCAGCCAGCGGGTGTAGCGCAGGCGTTTTTCGGGATAGATGTCGCGGATCGTCACCAGGATGCCCGTCTCCTCCACACCGCCGAAATCGGGGTTCGACACCGTGTCGAAAACCCGCATCGTGGGCGAAAGGTTCATGTAGGCGTTGATCAGCGGCGGGATGTTCTCGTTGAACTTGCGGATCTGCTGGATCAGGATGCGGTAGTTCTCCATGTAGGTCGCGCCGCAGAACAGTTCCTCGTAATAAGGGTCGTCCAGGTCGAGCCGTATGGGATGGATGCCCTCCACCAGCTGGTCGCGGTCGGGGAAATAGCGGCGCAGGAACCAGATCAGCGCGTTGCGGGCCACGGCCTTGTAGGTCGTGTACATGGTGACTTTGCCGAAAAGGTATTTGGCCTTGGGGTTCAATACGATCAGCGCGCCCAGTCCGTCCCAGAGGTTGTCCAGCGCATAGATGCTCTTGGCGTTGCCGCGGGCCTGGTAGGCGGGCTGCACGAACGAACGCCCCAGTTCGATGGTCCGGGGCAGGAACTTCCGGCGGAAACGCTCGCTGAAACGGAAATAGTGTTCGGTCGAGAGATGGCGGGGGTTGGGCGTGGTGCAGACGATGAAGCGGTAACCGCCGACGATCTCCTGCGCCGAGGGGTCCCAGACGATCAGCTGGTAGTAGCCGTCGCCCGCGAGGTCTTCCTCGTCGATGTCCACCTCCTGCCCCGTGCCGCCGCCGGCGCCGCGGAAGGCCGCTTCGCGCAGGCGGCCCACCTCGCGCATGAGCGAGGGGCATTCGGCGGCCGAAAAGATGTAGATTTCATTGCCTGCCCGGTGGGTGTTGCGCATCTTGCGGGCGGGCGTCAGTTCTGCGAGCAGCAGTTCCCGGGCGACCGGTTCGATGATGGGTACTGTATTCTCTTTCTGTTGCATGACAGGGCAAAAATACCAAAATTAGCGGTTTTGATTCGGGCCGGCGAGCGTTTTTTCCAAAAAATACGCTTTTTTACGTACTTCCAGCGCCTGTTCGTGCAGCGACCCGAAACGCTGGAGTTCGGCCACGGGAATCGGGTCGCCGACGACGATGCGGAAATGGCGGCCCTTCTGCGAAAACATTTCGTCGGGCAGCCACAGCATCTCGATGTTAAACTTGACGCCCAGCGCCTTGCGGATCCGGTAGACGCGGTAGAAGAACTTCGACAGACGCCCTTCGACGAAGACCGGAACGATCTGCCGCTGCGAGGCGTAGGCCTTTTTCAGGAAGCTGATTTTCCACTCGGGGTCGGTCACCTCGCCGCCGTTGGGGCGCGAGCAGAGACCCGCGGGAAAGGTCAGGACCGGCAGATCGCCGAAGAACTCTTCGTCGAACTTCCGGGCGTAGGAGGCGCTCTGCGCGCCGTGCTTGTTCACCGGGATCCACAGCGGGCGCAGCGGTTCGAGGTACATCAGCAGGTCGTTGACCACCACCCGCGCGTCGCCGAAACGGTCGATCAGCTTGTCGGCGAGCATCATGCCGTCCATGCCCCCGAACGGATGGTTCGAGGCGAAGAGGTAACGGCCTCCGGGGGCGAGCTTGTCGAGTCCTTCGATCGAATAGGTGACCTGCCATTCGCGGAAACAGGCGCGGATGAACTCCTGCGGAGGCAGCGACCAGTAGTGTTCGAGGATATGGTTGATTTCCGACTCGTGGATCGTGCGGCGCAGCCAGTTCACGACCGGACGGGGAATCCAGCGAGCCAGCCGCGGGGCTTTCTGCCTGAGTACGGCGCCGATGTCGATTTTGGGCATGGAATGTTCGGAAAATTATATCCACAAATATAGGCATTCTTTTTTGAAAAATCCCTAACTTTACACCCAAATAGACCTTTGCAAATAACTATTATGTCGCAATACCATACTCCCGTACTGCTGGAAGAGTCTGTGGGACTGCTCGCTGTCGAACCTGCGGGCACTTACGCCGACCTCACTTTCGGCGGAGGCGGCCATTCGCGCCGCATCCTCTCCGCCCTGGGGCCGGAAGGCCGTCTGTACGGTTTCGACCAGGACCGCGACACGCTGGAGAACCGTCCCGACGATGCGCGTTTTCACTACGTGGAGAGCAATTTCCGCTTCCTGCGGGGGGCGCTGCGGCTGCGCGGCGTGACGGAGGTCGACGGCATTCTGGCCGACCTGGGGGTTTCGTCGCACCATTTCGACGCCGTGGAGCGCGGATTCTCGTTCCGCGGAGAGGCTCCGCTCGACATGCGCATGAACCAGAGGGGGCGGCTCACGGCGGCCGACGTGGTGAACGACTACACCGCGGAGGACCTGACCCGCATTCTGGGCGACTGGGGCGAGGTAGAAACACCGTGGAAAGTTGCCAACTGTCTGGTCAAGGCTCGTGCGGCGGCGCCCGTGACGACCACGGCGCAGCTGGTCGGGGCCGTGAAGCCCTGCACGCCCAAAAAGGACGAGGCGAAATTCCTGACCAAACTTTTCCAGGCCCTGCGCATCGAGGTCAACGGCGAGATGGAGGCGCTGAAAATGGCGCTGGAGCAGAGCCTGCGGGTGCTGAAGCCCGGCGGCCGGCTGGTCGTCATCTCCTACCATTCGCTCGAAGACAGGCTGGTGAAGAATTTCATGCGCAGCGGCAACTTCTCGGGGCAGGTCGAAAAGGACTTTTTCGGTCGTTCGCAGGCCCCGTTCGACCTCGTGACGCGCAAAGCCGTGACCCCTTCGGCCGAAGAACTCGACCGCAATCCCCGTTCCCGTTCGGCGAAACTCCGGGCGGCCGTAAAACGCTGATACGATG
>ULPX01054423.1_pt1 | contig 32656 bp, 36 predicted proteins | sample 1953911 | NCBI WGS metagenome assembly ULPX01 (sample SAMEA4835640, study PRJEB28245) | human gut metagenome | biome: gut microbiome; material: fecal sample | place: Denmark | collected 2008 | reverse complement strand
TTCTGGAGGTTCTGGAGGTTCTGGAGGTTCTGGAGGTTCAGGCGGTTCTGGTGGATCTTCAAGTAGTTCTAGAAATGCAAATGGTACAAGGTCAACAAATACACCTAATTTAAATGATTTATTAATAAGAGGAAATAAATCTAAACTAGGGAAAGCTATAGGATTAGGAAAGAAAGCTATAAAAGGATATCAAAAGCCTTCTGCAACAGCAAGTGGAGCTTTATATGGTGGCTTAATAGGTGGAATGACAGGACAAGGTGTAGTTGCAGGAGCAACAGTAGGTGCTGCAATAGGTTCAAGTGTTGGAGATAAGCAAAATGATTTACTTAACAAGGCAAGTATTGCTAGAGGAAAAAAAGTAATGGGACAAGCTTATGATAATCTACAAGCAAGTACAGGATATAGTGATGAGCAAATGACAGATTTAACAAATAATATGTTAAATGACCCAGAAGGATTAAAAGACATGCAACAAATGGCTGGAGAAAGTAATGAAGACTATATGAGAAGAACTATGCTAAAAGATACATATGGAAATGAACTAGAAACAGAGAAGCAATGGAATGATAGAATGATGTATGCACAATCTTTATATTCATTACAAAATAAATATCAACAATCTGGTGTAGATGGTGATGATGCAAATGCTAGAATAGCAGATAGTATTAGAAAAAAACAAAACATCAATGCACATATGAGAGAAGTTGTTGATCAAAATCCTGAAGGAGGTAAAATTACTATGGATGATATAAAGAATATAAGAAGTATAAAGGATGTAAGCAAAAATATAGAAAGAAATAGGGAGTGGCGAAGATATACAAAATTCGAGAATAAAAGATATGAGCATACTTTAAGATGGATGAAAGAAGAACAAAATAGGCAGGAACCATAGGTATAGAAGATGATAAAAAATTTAGGGATTGTTTATTGACAACCCAGAGATTCAGCAAAACTGAGCGAGGCTTTAAATATGCAATTTTGAATAATAGTAGGAGGTGAAATTTTATGGGAAATTCGATAGACGATAAGTTAAATGAAATAAATTCAAGAAATCAACCAGAACCAGAAGACGATGAAGAAGAGGAGGAATCAGGCTTCGAAAAAGGAAGAAAAGCAGCATTAGAGGAAAAATATGCTGAAGATGATAAGCCTAAAAGAAGAGGAGACGATTCAGGTGGGACAGAAGAGCAAGAAGAACAGCCACAAGGCAATGACGAAAACGATGGCAATAATCAAAATGATGACGAAAACAATGATAATGGTAACAACAATGATGATGATAACAATAACAATGAGGAAAAAGATGAAGGTTCGGAAGATAGTAAAGATAATAGCGATACAAATGAGAATAGAAATACAGAAGAAGGACAAAATAATAAAGAAAACGGAGAAAATGACCAAACAAAAGAAAGTGAAGGACAACAGGAAGAACAGAATAAAAATGAACCAACGGAAAATAGTTCAGAAAAAGGCACTGGAGAAGAAAATGCCACACCTTCAACCGAAAGTGGAACACAACAAGGAGCAGGAGGAACAGGAGCAGGCACCGGCACAGGAGAAGGTGCTGGAACTGGTGCTGGAACTGGAGCTGGTGCTGGAACTGGAGCTGGAGCTGGAACTGGAGCTGGAGCTGGAGCAGGAGCAGGAGCAGGAGCAGCAGCAGGAGCTGGAGCAGCAGGAGCCGGAGCCGGAGCAGGAGCAGCAGCAGGAGCTGGAGCAGCAGCTGCAGGGTGGCCACTACTAATTGTTGTTGGAGTTATTTTATTAATTGTCATGCTTATTGGATTTTTAAGCTTTTTCAGCATAATGGGAGATATGATAATTGGAAAAATAGGAGACTTCTTTCAAGGAATTTGGGATTTAACACAAACAATTTTTGAGGGAGATGCTGCAGATGCTGGAGTAAATAATTCGCATATATTAGAAAATGTTAAGTATTTGGAGGAAATGGGATATGATTTGGTAGGAATGGGCTTTATAAAAGCAGATAAATATATTAACGATAATCAAAAAAATGATGAAGATAAAAATAGTGAAGGATATTCGTGGAAACAGTGGTATAATGCAAATGGTGAGCTTAAAGATTCAGACAAAGGCATTTGCCATACGGATTATTCAGATGGAGATTATATAGAAAGAGAAGATGGTGAAGAAACACAGTCAGGAGAGCAAAAAAATCCTATTGAAGATGTTAAATCTTGGCCAATTAAGTGGTATTTAACAACGGCGGCCAGATCATATGTTAATGGTACTTATGGAGGAATGGTTGTCCAAGAGAACTTGGAAGAAGATGGATTCTTTAATGCTTTATTTGATAAATTGACTTTTAACTCTTCAGAACACACACTTACAACAGATACTGTAGGTAAAGATTCTTTAACCATAAGTTTAGATTCATGGACCGCCAAATATGGAGTCGCTTTTGAATTCCTAGTATGTTTGCACTTAGGGACAATGTCTCCAGAATTTGTTTTAGATTTATGTGAAAATGAGGAGTCTAGAACTAAGGTTATAATAGGACTTAGGGATGTTAATATAAAAGCAAAATTTAACTGGCTAGACAATAGTGGCGACCCAGTAATAGAAGATTTATATAGTGAATTTAAAGATAAAGATTATGAAAATGGATTACACATAATAGGCTCAGACGGAGTAGAATATTCTTTCACAAAGGAATTTATAAAAAAAATTATTAAGTATGCCGAAGATGAAAGAGAAGTATACTATCCGATTATTATGTATACTACAAATCATTGGTATAGAGATCTAGTATTTAAAGATACAAGTAAAGGTATAGAATGTTACGAGTATAGTACAGATTTAAAAGTTGATGCGGGCATTGAAGATGAAGAGTTAGAAAAGTATAAAAATAATTTAGCCATTTATTTTTGTTCGGACAGTGCACCAAAACAGATAAAAAAACCATATTACATTGACAAGTGCCCAAAGATAATAGACTTAATAAACAATAATAAATATCATGTATTTAAGGGTTCATATAATAATAACCTTGACGATACAGATCTTGCTAGTAAAACCGAGGAGGAAAAAAAGAAATTTGCAGAGAGTTTGCCATATTATACAGAACCAAAAAAAATAAAATGGCTAACCTCTATAAATGCTGGAATACAGCTTCTACAACAAGTGGAAACAGAACAAGCAGAATATAATTTAAGAGACTTAAAAGAAATATTAGCATACTATAATTTTTCAATAGATGAACAAGAAGAAGGAGAATATTCAACAGCAACAAATCAAGAAGAAATAGCAGCACAAAAAGCTTATGATGAATGGTGTAGTAATTGGAGAAACAGAGTAAGTGGATATGTTGACACAAATGGAAATGTAGTTAATGCAATTGAAGGGGATGAAGACCCTGAAGGACAAGGATATGTAAATTGGGGAAAATATATAATACCAGATGATGAAGATGAAGGAACACGAACTGCCAATACAAGTAAATTGGAAGACTCTAGTTTAAATATTGCTGCAAGAGGAATTGGAAATACAGGATTTGGTTATGGTGAATCAGTTTGTTCAACTTTAAATGGTAAAGTAGTTGCAGTGACTGAAAGCAGTATAACAATAAAGTCTGATGATGGTACATTAATGCATATTTCAAATATTTCTACAAACTCAAACATGGAAGTAGGAAACACTGTATATGTAGGAACAGAGGTTGCAACAACAACAGATAAAAATATAAATGTAATATTAAAAGACAAATATCACAATACATTAGATGTAGAAAAATATATTGATGTTGCAGTATTAATAAATGCATATGCATAAAATAGAATTGGGGTGAAAGTTATTGCTAAAATATAAAATAGTAGTAGGTATATTAATTTTAGTTAATATAATAACTGGTATATATATAATGTGGTTTATAAAAGTGCCAATTACATATACATTAGAGGAGTATAAAGAACAAATGGGATTTTATGACTCTTATAAAGAAATTAAAATGATATATTTTGAAAATTATAATCTTTTAAAAGAGCAATATAAAGGAGAAATAGATACAACCTATGTAATAACTACATATACTAACTTAATAGATAAATATTTTAATAAAATATATCAAAATACTAAAGATTTAAAAGAAGAAGAAATAGAAAAATATTTTAAAGAAAATTTAGCTGAAATACAAATAAATATGGGATTAGCAGAAGTAGAAGAATTTATTAACCTTGTAAATATATTAAAAAGCTATAAAATATCAGAACGAGCATATACAGGTGGTAAATTAGTAGAAAATAGTATTAAAGACTATGATACTTATATGAGCTTTTTATTAGAGATGTATTATGGAGAAGTAACAATAACATTTGATGTATATTTAAGTAAAAAAGACAATATAGAAGAACCAATTATTAAGTTTATACCTGTAAAGGAGGAGCTATAATTGAAAAAACATAGAAAATTAGATATTATAGCAATAGTGCTAACAATTATATTATTAATGACAATATGCATGAATGTATGTGTGTATATATATAAAATAATATCTCCTTTAGTCCAAAATAAAAGAGTGCAAAAAGAATATGAAGAACTTATAAAACAAAGAGATGAGCAATTAGCTAATATTAGAAAAACAAAGACAGAAGAAGAAAAAAATAAAGAAGAGTTAGAAGAAGTAAAAGAAATGGAGGAAAAGAAGAGAATAACATATTATTTTTCTAAATATATAACATATTTAGAAGAAAAAAATTATGAAAAGGCATATAATTTACTTTATGAAGACTACAAAAATAATTATTTTCCTACATTAGAAGATTTTGAAAAGTATGCTAAAGAAAGATATCCAGATTTTATGAGGATAGAGCATACATATATGAGTAGACAAGGAGATTATTATATATTAACAGTAGACATATATAATTTATTAACTAATGAAATTATAGAAAAAGAGCAAAAATATGTAATAAAAGAAAAAGATTTTTTAGATTATGTATTATCCTTTCAGGTTAGATAGGGGGCAAATCATTTGTTTTGGAAACATAGAACAGATTTTAGAAAAAAAGTAAAAGAAATATTTGACAAAAGCAAAAAAAAGATAGGAGTACTACTAATAATATGGGTAATAATGGTGGTTATAAATTACTTATTAGGAACATTGAAGGCAAATCCTATTCCATTAACCTCATATGAACCACATGTTTCAATAATGGATGACACGCAAAAGGTTCCACAAAATTTGCAAGAGCCAATCGAAAATTTATTTAGTCAATTTGTGGAATATTGTAATAACCAAAATTATGTGGCGGCATACAATATGCTAAGTGATGGATGTAAGGAATATCTGTATCCTACGCAAAAAGATTTTGATACATATGCTAAAAGTATATTTAATACTAAAAAAATTTATAATATACAAAACTATTCTGTAAACGATGGTGTGTATATATATAATTTAAGAATATTAGATGATGTTTTAGCAACTGGATTAACTGGTGAAGAAGATTTACTTTATTATGAAGAAAAAGCAGTAATAGAAAATATAGATAATAATTTATATCTATCTATAGGTGGATATATAAAAGAGGAAAAGTTATACACGCTTTTTGAAGATGAATATATGAAACTTACAGTAGATAAAGTTGTGGTAATGGATGATAGAGAGATTTATACTATGAATGTTAGAAACAAAACAGACAATATAATTATAATAGCGGATAATTCTTATATTTATGAAATCGGAATGAAAATGGGTTCAGAAACCAGAAAAATACAGGAAATACCAATTGGAGGAATAGTATTATATCCAAGCGATGAGAAGAAAACCTATGAATTATCATTTACAAAATTTTATGATGAAACAGAAGAAACAGAGAGTATAATATTTAATACAGTATATATAGTTAATAAATATGTACAAGATGAAGAAATTATGAAAAAAGAGAAAGAAAATGCAATTGATTCATATAGTTTCGAATTGAAACTTCACTAAAAGAATTAAATAATTATAAATAAGGGGAGATTTAAAATGGAGGAAAACAATGAAGTTAAAATAAGCTATGGAAAGAATTGTAATATACTACCAGCAGAAAATGGAAAAATGGGTTATTCAGAAGATGTTATTATTGTAGAAACAACCAGAATGGGAGAAGATGGACAAGAGATTACAGAAAAAGAAATTTATAATAAGGAAAATGAAAGAATAGGATTTGTAGATAAGAATGGAAATATTCAATTTGACGAAACCTTTAAGGAAGAACTAAAAGAAAAATTAGGAAAAGACAATTACGAACAATTAAAACTTGATGAAAGACAAATTACCTTTGAGGAGTTGCAAAAAGATAATGAATTCCAAGAACTAAAAGAGGGTAAAGATATTGATGGACTAACCCCAGAAGAAGTAACAAAGATACTAGAAGAACATAATAACAAGAACGAAGAAAAAGAGCAAAGAGATGATGCACAAAAAGACGAAGAAACATTAAGAGAAGAAATTTCGAAGGATTTAGAAATAGAAAAAGATGAAATATTATATGCAGAGACAGTTACAGATAGAAAGGCTAACGAGATATTAAATGATGGCAATTCTGCAGGATATCCAATAATGTTAACAATGAAAGATGGAAGTGTACAGTTTGTAAAGAGAGATAAAGAACAAGGAAAATATGAAACAATACAAGGAATGAAAGAAACAAAGGAAAATGAAACTACTAATTTTATTACTCCAGATGGAAATATAAAAGAGGTTGCTGTAATAGGAAGATTTTACAACCAAACAAACAAAAATAGAACAATAGGAATTACAAGAGATGAAACAGGAAGAGCAAAACCAGTAGTAGAAAATATAGCACAAGATCAGTTAGGTAATAATTGTTCAATATCTAGAACTTTAGAAACCAGCAACAACCAAAAAGAAACAATTGGTGGAAATGTAGAAAATTTTGTAGAAAGTCGTACTCCAGAACAAGTAGTAAACTTCTCATATGAAGTACAAGAAAAGAGAGAAGAAGGAGCAGAACCCAAATTAAAAGATTGCGCAACAGTAGAGGATACATATAAAATTGGAGAAGTTTCAAACTTATTAAATGCACAACAAATAGCTGATGAAGTGTTAGCCAAAGGAGAAAATTTAAGTAGAGATGAAATTAAAGGATACGTTTATGCATGTATAGACAGAAATTTACCAAATATAAAACCAGAAGAAAAGGAAAAATTAGCATGTGAAGCAATTGAGATAGTAAGAGATGAATGCATAACTAGAGCACCAGAAGAAAGAAAACCATATCCTAATGAATAGATAAATATATATTATTTAAATCATAAAAAATCACCTTTTAAAATATAATTTAAAAGGTGATTTTTTATGAGAAAAAGGATTATTATAATTCTGCTATTAAGTATGTGCCTACTTACAACAACAGTAAATGCAAACATAGAAGATAGTGAAAACATTAATTTAGATGAGATATTGCAAACAGCTAGTGCACAGGCAATTCCACAAATATCTTCTAGAATAGCATTGGTATATGATAGAGCATCTGGAAAAGTATTATATGAAAAGAATGGATATAAGCAAACTAAAATGGCGAGTACAACTAAAATTATGACAACAATAATAGTTTTAGAAAATACTAATTTAAGTGATACAGTTATAGTAAGTAAAAAAGCGGCGGGAGCAGGAGGCTCAAGATTAGGATTAAAAACAAATGATAAAATAACAGTAAATGATTTATTAATGGGGTTAATGTTAGAGTCAGGAAATGATGCTGCAGTTGCATTGGCAGAATATGTTGGAGGTAGCATACAAGGTTTTGCGGATTTAATGAATAGAAAAGCAACAGAATTGGGGTTAAAAAATACCAATTTTGTAGTTCCACATGGATTAGATAATGAAGACCATTATACAACAGCATTAGAACTTGCTAAAATTACAGATTATGCGTTAAAAATAGAAAAATTTAGGAATATAGTAGAAACTAAAGCATATAATGTAACAATAAACGGTTATAGCAAAGCAATAGAAAATACAAATGAATTGTTAGGGAACCTTTATGGTGTATATGGTGTAAAAACTGGCTTTACAAATGGCGCAGGAAGATGCTTAGTAACTGCTTGTAAAAGAGATAATTTAGACATTATAACAGTAGTATTAGGGGCAGATACTAAAAAAATAAGAACAACAGATAGTATAAAATTAATAGAGTATGTATATAAAAATTATAAAATAATAGATATAGAAAAAATAGTAAATGAAAAATTTAATGAATGGAGAAATATAAATGAAAGACAAATTAATGTAAACAAAGGAGTGTACAATAATGTAATTATGAAACTAAAAGCTCTTAAATATACAAAAATGGCAGTAAAAAATGCAGAAGTAGATAATATAAATGTAGATGCGAACTGTTTATATTATTTAGAAGCTCCAGTTGAAGCAAACAAAAAGATAGGAACATTAAAAGTAAAAATAGGTAATGAAACTATACAAACAGTAGATATTGTAATAGAAACAGAGATAAAAAGGAAAGAAATAACAGATTATTTTTACCAATTTTTAGATGTAATATATTGACTTTTTGAGATAAATTTGCTATTATAATTAATAGCTTATGCGAAAGTAGCTCAGTTGGTAGAGTGCAACCTTGCCAAGGTTGATGTCGCGGGTTCGAGTCCCGTCTTTCGCTCCAAATACATATGGCGACATAGCCAAGTGGTAAGGCACGAGTCTGCAAAACTCTGATCCCCGGTTCAAATCCGGGTGTCGCCTCCAATAAAGTCAAAAAGTCCATTTTGGGCTTTTTATTTTTCAGCATTTTCTTTGGGTTTCTTTGAGTGTCAAACCCTTTTGTACCAATGCTTCCACGCCATATCACAAACAGGAGGTACTTTCTTTGAATTTTACAAAATTTTAAGAAATTTCTCGGCATTACATTAACTTTACATTAACAAATTATAAACAAGCAAAAAAATACTTGGTTCGATTATCTGTGTTGATAATTTAACCAAGTATTTTTATGCTCGATATAAAAATTTCAATCCAACTAAGCCAAAAACTATTACTTTATTGCGGTAAATAATATAGCCTTCCTTCTTTTGAAATTATTTTTGCATCTTTATCAAAAAGATTATCATTATCTTGTGATGTAACATTATAATTTGAAGTTTGTTCTTCAATCATTATTTTAGTTTTATCTTATATAGCACAAAAATTAAAATCATCTTTAAATAATCCTGGTATCCAATGAACAACATCATCAAGTCCCATTCTCTTTCACAGACAATTTCAAATTTATTTTCTCTATTTGCGTAAATTATTACTGCAATGTAATCTCAACCATTATTCAAAAAGTTCATTATTAAATCTATAATAACTTCTTTTTTTGGGATTAGATTCTGCTATTAATAATGTTAATGCAGCAAGTGTATTATTATCTATAGTCTGCTTTCCATCCTTATATAAAATAGTGTAAAAGTTCAAAAAGTATATAAATAATGTTGCTGCGATTCTTTTATTTCCATCTGTAAATACATGATTTTTAACTATTAAATATAGAAAATTCGCTCCCTTTTCTTCTAATGAGAGTAAGTAGAATTTGACAATAATATAAATATATGCTATGATTGTCAGTGTAAAAATTTGATTACTAATAAAATTGAAGAAAGGAAGAATTAGAAGGAAATTTGATACAAGTTAATATTCACCTCAAATCTAATTAAATATTAGCTAAAGGAGGTGAAGTTGAAGGTATATAATCATTATATTCATAATAAAACTATTTATAATCGTAATATCATATTATATTGATAATCCAATAATATCTGTAATTAGTGAAATAATGCTAACTATCATAGAAGTTACAATAGAATATATAAATGAAAAAAAGCATAATACAGAAAACGTTATTTATAATGTGAGCAATTACAACGCATTTTATATTTACATAATAAAAAATAGCAATTATTAATTATAAATTTTTAAAAATATTTGTAAAAACTATTGCATATTTTACTAAATATTTGTATAATTAATTTAGAAATTACATATTATAGTTAATAATTCCCCTGTCGATTCGAAGCTTTACGTTTAGTGCGTAAAAGGTTTATGTAGATGAGATGGGGGATTATTGATTTTATTGCTTTTTAGTAAGTTCACTATAGTATGTAGAATTACTCGGTATGAACTTCCAATGTCTATATGGAATTGTCCAAGTATTCCAATCATGTAGACCTGTTGATACACCTATATTAAAATTATGATGAATTTCTCTGATTCTAATTAATATGTGTTTATACAATTTTTCTTTAGCAATTGTCTTTTTACCTCTTCTATTGCTATTAGGTAATTTCTCTTTATGAAAATTGTTCAATCTAAAATTTATTGAACCTAATATTATATCCATACATTGCAAAATAACATGATCGTGTGAAATTACTTCTGCTATATTTTCTCTTCTAATATGAATGTTATTATCTTTAAATATATTTACATTATTTAACCCATATACAAAATCTATAAATGTGTTATTTCTATTAGGAGTATTGGGTAATTTGTCAAAATAAAACCTAATATTAAGTTCTTTATCCTTTTTAGGGTTGCTATTTTCAAATCCAAAAGCCCATTTTACAAATTGATAATAGAGCAAATAATATTCATTATCTATTTGATTATCTGTTAAATCATTAGCAATATAACAAACAGGTTTAAACATAATTCTAATTTTTATATCACTTGTCTTTATATAATCAAAAAATAAATCTATTATTTCTATATATTTATCTAAATAGCTTTCCGTTACTTTAGACCATTTTATTTCTCCAAACAAATTAAGTTCTTCCTTCTTCTGATTTAATAATATATTTAATTTATCAATTTGCTTTGCATTAACTATAGCACCACCATAGAAATTTCCAAAATATTTTCCTTTTTTAGCTGATTCATCACAATATATAATATATTCTTCTTGCAATTGTTCCACCTCTTTCGTTTATAACTGTATATATTTTATTCTTACAATGCAATAATGAATTTATTGTAACATAATAACAATAAATATACAATAATTATGCGAAAAAATGTTTCGGTTATTTTGATAATATAAAAGTAATTTTTATAAAATTCATTCTAGTTACATTAACAATACATTAACACACGAATTTTAATCCTCGAAGGCACTGATACTACTATACTTTCAAAAACGTCGAACCGGAGTACACCTCCAAAAAAAACGGGGAAATATTGATATACCAATATTTTCTCGCTTTTTGTATTTGTATATTTATACCTAACACGTTGTCTAAAAAATGAATAAAATGATATTTTCTACATACGATATATAAACGCGAAAGAGCATATATATTAAAGTTTTACGGACATAAACGTAAAACTTAACATTTTTTAAATAATAGTATAAAATATAATTAGAAGTGAAGTGTATGCTAAAAAGAGAAAAATACATAAATCAACTAATAGAAAGTAAAGATTTGGGATTAATAAAAGTAATTACAGGAGTTAGAAGAAGTGGAAAGAGTACATTATTACTCCAATATAAGGATTATCTATTATCTCAAGATATACAAGAAAAAAATATTATATATATGAATTTCGAAAGTGCTGAATGGTATAATATAAAAAATTATGAAGACTTATATAAAAGGGCATATTAACAATGGATAAAGTTAAAAATAAACAAATAGATGGTATTGAAGTACTTAATATTGTTGATTTCTTAATGGATTGACCATAGTAAATGATATAAAAGCAGATGTGAGTATTGCCACTAAACTTCATAACAATAAGATGTTGGAATTCCAACATCTTATTGATTTTGAAGTGTATAAATAATTAAAATTATCTGCAAGGTCTTTCAAATAATTTATTGCAACTTTTTTTATCCCAAGGTCTGTCACAATGTTTGTCGTCATGTTTGTCACAATGATCATTACATGGTTTATCACAGTGCTTATCGCAAAAGTCATCACAAGGTTTATCACAATGTTTCTCGCAGTGCTTGTCATCGTGTTTTTCACAGTGATCTTCATCATGTTTCTCACAGTGCTTTTCACAATGGCATTCATCATGCTTTTCATCATGTTTTTCATGGTGCATATCACAAGGAGGACATTCTAATTTTATACCTTTTAAACATTTACCTTCATGTTTGCATGAAGTACATATTTTACAGTGTTTTACCTCATCTACCCAAATGACTATTTCGTAAAATTTATTTGCACATAAAGGACCAAATACAAATTCACCATTTTCATCTGTAAAAGTATGAGAAACTGGTCTTCTTTCCTCTTTGCCACAATCATGATCAACTTCTACAAGCTTAACAACTGCGTTGCAAATAGGGTCATGGCAACAATCTTTTACTACACCATATATTACAGATCTATTATCTTCTGGCAATGTTATATCTAAATCAAACTGTTTTCCAGTAGCAAGGACGCCATCAATTTTTAGAACTGGACATATACTTTTTTCACATTCCATAATTTTTACTTCCTTTCTTAATTTTATAATATATTATATTCAGAAAAAAATAAATGTTGATTAAAGTCGAAAAAATTGAAAAAAATATACAATTAATATATAATAATTGAAAAGTTAAAGAATACACATTATTATGAAAGGATGAAACAAATGGACAATAGACCAATAGGCATGTTTGACTCTGGTGTGGGAGGATTAACAGTATATAAAGAAGTAAAAAAACAACTACCAAATGAAAGTATAGTTTATTTAGGAGATACAAAAAGATTTCCATATGGAAGTAAATCTAAAGAAAGTATAATTGAATTAACAAAGCAGGGAATTGACTTTTTAATAAGACAAAATGTAAAATTAATAGTAATAGCTTGTGGAACAGCAACAAGTCAAGCATTAGAAGAGGTGAAAAATCTATACTCCGTGCCAATAATAGGAATAATAGATTCTACTGTAGAATATTTAGAAGAAAAATATAGAAACAATAAAAATGCTGAAATAGGAATTATTGCTACAGCAGGGACAATTAAAAGTAACGGATGGCAAAACAAAATAAAAGAATTAATACCAAGTGCAAAAATAAAGGCAAAAGGATGTCCACTGTTAGCGCCAATGGCAGAAGAAGGTTGGACAGATAACCAAATAGCCAGATTAACAATAAAAGAATATTTAATTGAAATGAAAAAAATAGATACACTTATTTTAGGATGTACACATTATCCATTATTTCAAAAAATTATAAAAAAAGAAATGGGTAAAAGAGTAGAAATAATAAATACAGGCGAAAAAATAGCACGAAAATTAACTACATATTTGCAAGAAAATAATATTCAGAATGTAGAAGAAATGATTGAAGATAAAATATATTTAACAGACACAGAATGCAATTTTGTATCTGTTGCAGAAAAACTTTTAGGAGATAATAAAATAGGTGAAAAAATACAGAAAGCAGAATATTTACAAATCACAACATAAAAAGGCTTTGCATAAAGCCTTTTATACAATTATAATAATTGCTAGTGTGAACGGATTTCGCTTATATTGCTAATAGTTTTTACATTCAAAAATTCAACCTGGTTAGATATGAAATTAGGATTATCAAAACTAATTTTATCATCTGTTAACTCTGTAGATAAATATTTTTTATTATCATCAGCAAACAAGGTAACAACAGGTTTTTCTAATTGTTCATTCAAAAGAATTGCACCAATAGCATAAGCTCCACTAGAGATACCTATGCCAAGTCCAATTTGTTGTCCTATTTTACGGCACATATTAATTGCATCATCATCTTCAACGCCAAAAACACCATCAATTAAAGAAGTATCTACTATACTAGGAATAAAATCATCAGCAATTCCACTTATTTTGCTATGACCTGAAAGTTGACCACCCGAAAGAATAGGCATATTATTAGGTTCAACACACCAAGTTTTTATCTTATTATTAAATTCTTTAATTCTTTTAGAAATTCCTGAAAAAGTTCCGCCAGAACCAATACCTGCAATAAATCCACCGATAGAGTTACCAACTTCATTGACTATTTCTACACCAGTGGTATTATAATGTGCAAAAACATTATCCATATTTTCAAATTGCAAAGTCTCAAAAGCTCCTGTTTCTAAAGCAAACTTATGACTATTATCCATAGCAATATTAAAAGCATCATGCTCATCATAATTTAGATGCAATTTAGCTCCATATAATTTTAAAAGTTGCTTTCTTTCTTCTGTAGCAAAAGCAGGCATAAATATATGAACTGGATGACCTAATATAGTTCCAATAGCAGCAAGACCTAGCCCAAAGTTACCACTAGTAGTTTCAACAATTGGCTGTTTAGGTTTCAAATGACCACGTTCAATAGCTTTTTGAAGCATATAGTATGCAGAGCGATCTTTAATACTACCAGTTAAATTGTAATACTCTAATTTAGCATAAAAATACTTAATTTTTCCTTTATATTTATATTCTATTTGTACCATAGGAGTTTTTCCTATGGGTAAAATTGTCTTATTCATTAATATCACCACATGTAAATTATATAACATTGTTGTAAATATATCAACAATAAAATGCATAAACTTTTGTGGCAAGAATATACATGTATTAATCTATGTTAGGAGGTTTTTATGTTTATTGTTTTAAACAGACAAAAAATATATTCATATATAATATCAATAGCAACAGTATGTATGTTATTTGTAATTGCTGGCAATATAAATACAGGGAAAAATGCAATAACTACATCAGCAACAACAAGGCAGTTGCCAATATATAATGTAATAACAGATGAAAAAAAGGTTGCTCTAACTATGAATTGTGCGTGGTAACAATTACCATAGGGACAGATTTGAATAGAACTGATATTCCTATGGTTTAAAGCTGACTTTGAAACTGTCAAGAGACAAAATATTGTCGAAAAATGCCGAAAAATAGCACAAAATGTAGGAAAAATAACCAGCAAATATTCAAATTTGTATGGCTTTTTAAAATTACATATGATAAAATGAACGCATAAAAAGAAAGGGCTGTTTTTATGAAAAGTAGAACTAAATTTTTATTATTCGTTTTTGTAGCATTACTTTTAGCAATTATATTCTTAAAGACTCCTACAGTATCATCAGCAAGAGATATAGGATATCTAAATAGCTTCAGGATTGAGGGACATAATACACACAGAACTGAGTATTTGACAAAGTACAAGTATGGAAGATATGTAGTTCAAGCAGATGAACCTACTGGCAGAACAAAAATTAATCTTAGAACTATGATATTAAATTCAAATGGCGACTGGAGAGCACCAGAATGGGGTCTAACATATGAAGGAACAAGAAACTTACATTCTAATTGGGCTAGTGAAGGATACTATTATGCAATTGAAGTTACAAGACAATATGATTATGATGGAGTTGCATATGTTTCTGGAAGTTGGTCTCCTGATACAAGAGACGGAGAGAGCTAGAATGAAAAGAATACTTAATTATAAGTATATGATACTATTTGGAATTATTGCATTTATTACTATGTTTATGGTGTTCTATGTATATATTAATTATGCATACGAAATGCCTAGTAGATATGAGAATGTTAATTATGATGAAACTGATTTGACTAGAGAGGAAATTGAAAAAATAAGAAATAATAATTTTTTGCAGAATTTCCTCTCTTTAAAGGAAGGCTTTTCCTTTGATGAAAGTTATTCTAGGTACTGTGCGGTAAAAACAAGAATAATTCCGATAGTTGTCATTAGCATCTTCTTTTTGTATTCGAGTATCAAATGTAATTTAGTCAAATACAATATTGGAAGAAATAATAAATTCGCCAAAGAAAACAATAAATTAAAAAGAAGAATAGCTTTGATACCGGCTTTGTTTTCGCTAATTATTGTTTTTGCATTGATTGTCATTGGTTTGCTATCGAATAAAAATAATTTTTTGACATACTTTAAATTCTTATATAACCATAATGATATAATTAGTTATGTTATGTTTAATAATGTAGCAGTTTTAATCGTATTTGAGATATTTAGTTTTATAGGGATTTATTTGTTAAGTTTGTTTTCATTAGAATTAGTAGATAGATATGGAAATATAGATGCAATAATAATATTTTTAATAATATCATGGGTTTTACCGATCTTTATATCAGGTGATTTAATGATTTTTACTGCGATTAGAAAGATATTACCGCATTCAATACTTCTTATAAGCTTAGAATATGGTACTTCTCTTATGGATTTAATATTACCAATTATAATATTAATAATTTCAATATTATGGATAAGGAAATTAAAGTATGATAAAATCGAAATATAAAAATATTTGTATTATCTTAATTAAAATATTATTTATATCTGCATCTGTAATTTCAATTTATAAAACTGTGGGACATAAAGGGGAAATAATGGATGCTTATAGTTTTACAACTATAGGGCTAAATGCATTTTATTATATTGATTATAATATGCAAGTTAAGCTGAATTCATTTAAAATAATTTGCCTTACGGTATTAATACTTATGAATTATGGCATTACATTATTTAAAATTCATAATTTCTATGAGGGACTAAAAGAAACAATAAGAATTAGATCCAAAAATCTCAATCAATATATTGGAAAATCAAGTATATTCTATTTCAAATATATTGTGACAGATGTTCTCGTTACTATTGCAACTATTTATATTGTAATGCTTGCAATGAATGTGAAAGATGTGTTTAACTTACAAATAGTAGTTAATCTTTCATTAATGGCACTGTTTTACATAGTAGTGCCATTTTTGATAATGTTTATTGTCGATAGATTTGAATACTTTATAGTTGCTGTATTGCTGCTAACAGTCTTCGCAGAATATTTTGTGTATAAACTTAATATATACAACATAATTCTATTGTATGCTATTGTAGTTTTGATAACATATTGTCTAATTTTAATTAGAGAAAGGAATAAATAATGCTAGAAATAATTAACGGTACAAAAAAATACGGTGGAAAAACTGTTTTAAATAATATAAATTATAAATTTGAAGATGGAAAAATGTATGGAATTACTGGACCAAACGGTTCAGGTAAGACGTTAATTCTAAAAAGCTTAGCTGGCTTTATAAAATATACTACAGGACAAGTAGTGCAAAATGGAAAAGAAATTAGGAAAAATAATAATTATATAGAAAATGCAGGTATAGTTATAGAAAATCCTGTTCTAGTTAATGATTTTACAGTAAGTGAAAATCTAGAATATTTAAAAAAACAAAGCGCTAATCTAGATGAGATTGACCTAAATAAATGGTATGAGTTTTTTAATATTGAAGAATATAAAAATATTAAATTCAAAAACTTATCTTTAGGAACAAAACAAAAGGTTGGATTAATTCAGGCTTTTATGCACGAACCACAAAATATATTATTAGATGAACCATTTAACGCATTAGATAAAGAAAACATACAGGTTGTTCAAGAATATCTTATTAAAAAAAGAAAAGAAGGAAAGTTAATTATTATTGTTACCCATATAAACGATGATATCTTAAATAAATGTGATGAAGTTCTACAAATTAGTGAAGGGAAAATATTATAATATGAAAAAAATATTGAAAAGTGATATAGCAATGTGGATAATATTACCGATTATTATACTATGTATAGCGATAATCAGAAATCATATGTATATAAAAGATGATTATGAAGTCAAAGAGAAAACAGATTTGGTAGCGGAAATCCAACAAAGTGTAGAAAATTTAGAAAAAAATAATCCAGATTTTTATATACCTTATGCTTATTATATGGGATATAAAAAGCAAGGGATGTTAGCTGAAAAAATTGAAATAAAAAACTATGAGATGAGTAAAGATTTTAGAAATATAAAATATACATTGAAAAATAACTATGATTTTAATATAATGATAACCCCAGAATTGACTGATGAAGTAGATAATTCATACTCATCTATGCAATTATTATATTATGATTTTAATAGTGCTTATAAAATCTTAAAACCAGGAGAAGAAGTTAATTTACAAATTAACACTACATATATTGAAAGAGAGAAAGTTAGTAAAAAAGAATTTAAGGCACATAGATTAATATATAAATGTAATGAGGAACGAGATGTAGTTGGATATATTCAGATAGGAGGCAATGATTGATGACCAAATTTAACAAAAGAACTATAATTCTTGTCCTAATATTAACATTCTTTATTATCCTAATTGTTGCAAATAATATCATAAAGAATAATCAAAATGTAACACAGTCAGAACAGCCGAGTTATGAAGAGTATTTGGATAATGGCATACAATTTGCAAAAATCCGTAAAGAAGGAAAATATTTAGAAAATATAGTAATTACTAATATAGTACTTAATGATAATCATATAGAGTATACTTTAAAAAACTATAGTGATAGTATTGTATATATATCTAATCAAATAAGTATAGTGATAGGTGAAGATTGCTATAACTATTTTGATGAAACAGAAGGAAAAATTGAATTGAAGTCGCGTGAAGAAAAAATTATAAAAATAGGTTGCACTATTAATGACTTAAGCAAAAAACTAGGATATCGTGTAGACAAAACAATGCAAATCTCAATATTAAAGCCAATCTATATAAAATATGATGACAGTGAATTATTAGGAACTGCAAAAGGTTAATATTGCATAGAGGAGTAGTAAAGAGTATAAGAGTAGATATAGAGTCTATAAAAGTCTTTAAATTATACTTATTGTTAGTAGTATAGTTTATAAATATCATTTCAGATAAATAAACAGTACCAATAGAATCCATATTAAAGTTTAATTTTTGTATATAAAAAAATTCATAACTTTAGCGAATCTATATAGGTACTGTGTTTTTTATATCTCAAACTTGACAGAGGCTTAGTAATGAGTTATGCAATTCCTAAATATGTAAAGTGAATTTTAGAGAATAGTAAAAAAAATCCTGCATATATTTTAAAAGGTGAAAGTTATGATGATATATAGAGAATTTGAAACCGAAGAGAAAAATATGCAAGAAACAATGAGAGTGATAATAATTAGATATATAATCGAAAATTCTTGTAATCTATTTCAGACAGAGTTAAAATCAACACACCTAGGAATAAATAACTCTATTATTAGTTAGACACGGAAAGGAGATTTGTTATGTTAGATGTAAATAATAGAGCTTTGTTGAATTTTAATGGAAATACTGTTTATGATGGAATGGATGCTGAAATAATTTTATATAAAGTAGCCATATATCTAAGATTGTCAAGAGATGATGAGAATATTGGAGATTCAGGAAGTATAATAAATCAAAGAGAATTTTTAACAAAACATGTTGAAAATCAGGCAAATTGGGAATTGGTTAATATATACATAGATGATGGATATACTGGAACTAATTTTAATAGACCAAGTTGGTTAAGATTAAAAAGAGATATCGAATTGGGAAAGGTAAACTTAGTTATAACTAAAGATTTATCAAGACTAGGAAGAGACTATATAGAAACAGGATATTATTTGGAAAAATTTTTTCCAACTCATAGAGTAAGATATATAGCTGTAAATGATGGAATTGACACATTTTCAAAAAATAGTAATAACGATATGAGCCCATTCATGTCTGTGGTAAATGATATGTATGCTAAAGACATTTCAAAGAAAGTAAGAACAGCAAAGAAAACTAAAGCTGAAAAAGGGGAGTTTATAGGAGCTTTTGCACCATATGGATATAAAAAACATCCTAATGATATTACAAAATTGATAATTGATGATGAAGTGGTGGATGTTGTGAAATATATCTTCAGTGAATATAATAATGGAGGAGGACTAGCTTATATAGCAAGAAGACTAAACGAAAAAAATATTGAATGCCCATCGGTATATAAGCAACGTACATGCAAGTTCCATTGTAAAACACTTACAGGATTATGGGGACATGCAACTATTAGAAAGATATTAACTAATCGAGTTTATATTGGCGAACTGATACAAAGAAAAGGCGAAATGGTTAGTTATAAGGTAAAAAAGTATATTTCATTACCAGAAAGTGAATATATAGTTAAAAAAAATGCCCATGAAGCGATAATAAGTGAAGAAGAATTTAACTTAGCACAAGATATATTAAAAACAAAAGCACATAAACAACATAATAAACAATGCCAAGAACACTTATTATCTGGATTGTTGTATTGCCCTAGATGTCATAATAAATATAAATATCAGAGACAGCAAGGCTTAAAAGATGATATGGTAGCAATATGTAGTGTATATAATAGATATGGCAAGGAATATTGCTCAAGAGTAGCAATAAGAGAAAGTGTTTTGGATAGAGCTGTAATAGATGATTTGAAAGCTATGGCAAAAGAAAAATTGGATAGACAAAAAATAGTAAATTTAGAAGACATTAATAAAATAAGAAAAGAAAAAAATGAAACAAGTAAATCGAAAATTGAATATGAGAGAAGAATAAAAGAAATAGACAGAATAGTGAAATTTAGTTATGAAGACAAAGTAAATGGAATTTTAACAGCAGAAGAATTTATACAAATGACAGAAGCTTATAGAAGTGAAAAAGAAAAACTAAAAATAAAATTAGAAAAACTAGAAAACCAAATAAATACATATGAGAATACTAAAGAAAATGAATTAACAAAAATAATAAAAAATATTACAGATTTCGAAAACATTGATAAAAAAACAATAATGGGTTTAATTAATAAAATTGAAGTAATCGATTCGGAAACTATAAAAATATATTATAAGTTCTCTGAATAAAAATCTATCCCAATTGTAATTGCGCATGGAATGCTGACGATATAGATAGTATATTAAGTACATTAGAAAAAAACAATATAAAAATTACCTTTTTTATAGTTGGGGATTGGGCTGGTAAATATCCAGAAGCAGTTAAAAAAATTTCAGAGGCAGGACACGAGATTGCAAATCATTCAAATAAACATCCACATGTAAACAAATTAAGCTATGAAGAAAATATGAAGGAAATAAAAGAATGTAGTGAAAAAATAAAAGAAATTACAGGTAATGAAACAACCTTATATAGGGCTCCATATGGAGAATATAACAATACTGTAATAAAAGCAGCCAAAGAGCAAGGACATTTAGCTATACAGTGGAATTTAGATACATTAGACTATACTGGTATTACAGGAAATGAAATGTGGCAAAAATTAGAAAGCAAGCTATCAAATGGAAGTATAATTTTAACACATAATGGAACAAAGCATACAGCAGATAGTTTAGAGATGCTAATAAAAAATATAATGAATAAAGGCTTCAAAATAGTAAAGGTTTCTGAATTATTATATAAAGAAAATTATATAATAGATAATAATGGTGCTCAAAAATTAGTTAATGTATAAATAAAAATTAATATGAAATAATATAGTATATATGTGCATTAAGGAGATTTTAAATGTTTTTTATTGGTATTGTAAGTGAAGAAAAAAATGAAAAACACATAAAAGATATATTAAAACAAAAAATAGAAAATGAAAATGTTGTATTTATAAATGAAAAAAATATAGAAAACATAAAAAATATTAAATTTAAAATAATAGTACTAAATAAAGGAATAGATAATAAAAATATAAAGAATATATTACTTAATGCAGAGTATTTAATACTTAATTCAGATATTAATGTTAAAATTGATTTAATAGAAAATTTAGATTTAAAAGTAATAACCTATGGATTTAATTCAAAGTCAACAGTAACAGCTTCAAGCGTTACAGAAGAAGAAATGTTAATATGTGTACAAAGAAATATTATAAACATAAAAGGAAAGAAAATAGAGCCACAAGAAATAAATATAGAAAAAGATATAATGTTAGACAATTATGACAATATGTATATAATGTGTTTGGCTACAATCTATGGAAAAATGTAAATAATATTGAAAAAAATGTAATTTTATGTAGACAAATCCAAAGAAACGTAGTATAATAGTAAATGTGAGAGATATTAAAAAAATAAATATCCATAACAAATAAGGGGAGGAAACCAAATTGAGTACAAATTATGAAGAAAATAACCGCTTAACATTAGTGGGAAAAGTAACAAGTGAAAAAGTATTTAGTCATGAAATATATGGAGAGAAATTTTACATATTTAATTTAAGTGTACCACGTCTAAGTGGTAGTGAAGACATTATACCAATAACAATATCAGAAAGATTATTAACAAATGCCGAGCTAAAAATTAATGACAAAATATCAATTGATGGTCAATTTAGATCATATAATAGCTACCAAAATGAAAAAAGTAGATTAATACTTACAGTTTTTGCAAAAGATGTTCAATTCTTACCAAATCAAGAAGAAATTACAGTAGGAAAAGATATTATATCAAATGAAGTAGTATTAGATGGCTATTTATGCAAAAAGCCAATATATAGAAAAACACCATTTGGAAGAGAAATTTCAGACATATTATTAGCAGTAAATAGAGCATATAACAAATCAGATTACATACCATGTATAGCATGGGGAAGAACAGCAAGATTCTGCGAAAACTTAGCAGTAGGAACAGAGCTAAGAGTAATTGGTAGAGTTCAATCTAGGGAATATGAAAAGAAATATGAAGATGGAACAGTTGAAAAAAGAATAGCATATGAAGTTTCTGTATCAAACTTAGAAATAAATAATAAAGAAGATAATGAAAAAGAAGTAGAAGAAACAAACCAAGAAGCAATGTAACATAGAAAAAAGGACACCATAAAAATGGTGTTCTTTTTAATGCTTTTTTTCTTCAGGTATAACTATTTCATCTTTTCCTTTTGGCTTTGGTTTCTCAATTTCAATATATTCTGAAACAGGAGAAATATCTAAATCACCACTACCATTTACAATTTCTATTTTTTTTTCATCACTCATAGTAACACCACCATTAATTTATTTAACTTTATAATAGCACAAGCAAACATATATTGTCAAACAAATTAGGACAATTAGGGACAGTCCCCAATTGTCCCATTTGGACATTTGGGGACTGTCCCTAATTGTCCTAATTTTGTACTTGTGTATTTTTATAAAATATGATACAATGTTTGGCATAAAGATAGGAGATGGCGCGTATGTATAGAAACAAAAATTGTGGAGAATTAAATATTAAAAATATAGGGGAAAGTGTAGTAATAGCTGGTTGGGTTCAAAGAATAAGAAATTTGGGCTCTATGAAGTTTATAGATTTAAGAGATCAATTTGGAATTACTCAAATTGTTGTAAATGATAATAGTGCTGATAATTTGGTGACAGAGTGTGTTATTCAAGTAAAAGGCACAGTAATAGAAAGAGCAAGCAAAAATCCAAAAATACCTACAGGAGAAATAGAAATAGAGGCAAAAGAAATAGAACTACTGGGAAAATGCAAAAATATATTACCATTTGAAATAAACTCAGAAAAAGCAGCAGATGCAAGAGAAGATTTAAGATTAGAATATAGATTTTTAGATTTAAGAAATGAAAAATTACATAAAACAATTATACTTCGTAGTGAAATAATGAAAACAATAAGAAATAAAATGGATGAATTAGGATTTACAGAAATACAAACACCAATACTTGCAAATTCTTCACCAGAGGGAGCAAGAGACTTTTTAGTGCCAAGTAGATTACATCCTGGGGAATTTTATGCCCTACCACAAGCACCTCAACAATTTAAACAATTGTTAATGGTATCTGGATTTGATAGATATTACCAGATAGCTCCATGTTTTAGAGATGAAGATCCTAGAGCAGATAGAGCACCAGGAGAATTTTATCAATTAGATTTTGAGATGAGTTTTGCAGAGCAAGAGGATGTATTAAACATATTGGAAGAAATATTTACGACAATATTTAAAAAACATACTAACTGGGAAATGACAAATACACCATTTCCACGTATACCATATAGAGAAGCAATGGAAAAGTATGGAAGTGATAAGCCGGATTTAAGAAATCCATTAATAATACAAGATGTAACAAAATTATTTGAAAATACAGAATTTAATGCTTTTAAAGAAAAAACAATAAAAGCAATATTGGTAGAAAATGGAGCAGAACAGGGAAGAAAGTTTTTTGATAATATGAGTGAATATGCAATAAATGAATTAGATGCAAAAGGCTTAGCTTGGGTAAAATTTGAAGCTGAAAATGAAGTTACAGGTGGAATTGCAAAGTTTATAACAGAGGAAGTAAAATTAGGATTAGAGCAAATAGGAGCAAAACCTAATACAGCGATTTTCTTTATAGCAGATGAATTCAAAAAAGCACAAAAAATAGCTGGTGGAGTAAGGCTAGAGTTAGGAAAAAGATTAGATTTAGTGGAAAAAGGCGTATACAAATTTTGTTTTATAGTAGATTTTCCAATGTATGAATTATCAGATGAAGGAACTATAGACTTTAACCATAACCCATTCTCAATGCCACAAGGCGGAATGGATGCTCTACAAACGAAAGCCCCATTGGACATTTTAGCTTATCAATATGATGCAGTATGTAATGGATATGAAATAACCTCTGGAGCTGTAAGAAATCACAGTCCAGAAATTATGGTTAAAGCATTTGAAATAGCAGGATATGAAGAAGAAACAATAAAAACAAAATTTGGAGCATTATACAATGCTTTCCAATATGGTACACCACCACATGCGGGTGCAGCAGCAGGTTTAGATAGACTAATAATGCTTGCGGCAAATTCAGATAATATAAGGGAGGTAATAGCGTTCCCTAAAAATAAAAAAGCAAGAGATTTACTAATGAGGGCACCAAGTAAAGTTACAGAACAACAACTAAAAGATGTACATATAAAAATAGAAGAATAAAAGGAATATAACAAAATGGAAAAGGTTTTAATAGGAATGAGTGGAGGGGTAGATAGCTCGGTATCTGCCCTTCTTTTAAAAGAAAAAGGATATGAAGTAATAGGAGCAACAATGTTACTAACAGATGATAAAGAAAAAAATGATAAAATAGTAGAAGATGCTAGAAATGTATGTAAACAAATAGGTATATCGTTTTATTTATTTGATTTTAGAGAGGAATTTAGAAAAAATGTAATTTGCAATTTTATTAATTGCTACAAATGCGCTAAGACTCCAAATCCTTGTGTAGAATGCAATAAATACATGAAATTTGGAAAATTTGCAGAAAAAGCGGAAGAATTAGGTTGCAAATATATTTCCACAGGACATTATGCTAAAGTTGAATACAGTACAAAATATAGTCAATATGTATTAAAAAGAGCAAGCGCACAAGAAAAAGATCAGACATATTTTTTATATGCTATTCCAAAACAAATAATAGAAAAATTAATATTTCCATTAGAAAATATTGAAGAAAAAAAAGATGTTAGGAAAATAGCAGAGGAAAAAGGACTAAAAATTGCAAGAAAGCCAGATAGTCAAGAAATATGCTTTATTCCAAATGATGATTATGCAAATTACTTAACAAAAGAAATAACTCCCCCAAAAGGGAAAATAGTACTTACAGATGGGACTATACTAGGAGAACATAAAGGATTAATATATTATACAGTGGGGCAAAGAAAGGGTTTGGGAATTTCGTATGTAGAGCCTTTGTATGTAATAAGATTAGATAAAGAAAATAATAATGTGATAGTAGGAACAGAAAAAGAATTATACTCGACAACACTATATGCAGAAGAATTAAATTTTCTACTTAATATAGACTTGTCAAAACCAATAGAAGTAATGGCAAAAGTTAGATATAGAGCAAAATTAGCAGAAGCAACTTTATACCCACAGGTGGAAGGAAAGGTAAAAGTAGAATTCAAAAATCCACAAAGAGCAATAACACCAGGACAATCTGTAGTATTTTATATAGAAAATATTTTGCTAGGTGGAGGAAAAATCTCTAGCAATGTATAATCAAAATCAAACAATCTTGACATAATGCCCAAAGGATGATTAAATATATAGATGAAACAGAAAAAACATGTAAAATTTAAAATGTTTTTACAAAAAGGAATGAGAAAAATAATTATGGAGATAGAAAAGAATAAGGCAATAATAGAAGCAATACTTTATACAGCCGGAAGAGAAGTTAAAATGTCTGAACTTATGGCAGCATTAGAACTTGGAGCGGAAGATATTACTACTATTATTGAAAGTATGAAAGCAGAATATAAAAATTTAAATAGAGGCATTGAAATAATAGAAATTAATGGTTCTTATCAATTATGTACTAAAAAAGAATATTTTGATTACATATATCCTATGTTTGACAACAGAGCAAAGCCAAACTTATCAACAGCAGCATTGGAAACACTAGCTATTATTGCATATAACCCAAAAATAACAAGAGCAGAAATAGAAGCAATAAGAGGAGTGAATTCAGATGGAACAATATATAAACTATTAGAATATAACCTAATAGCAGAATCAGGAAAATCAGATGCACCTGGAAGACCAATGACATTTTCTACAACATCACAATTTTTGAAAATGTTTGGAATATCTAATCTAAATGATTTACCAGAACTTCCGAAGTATAAATTAGATGAAAATAGGCAAATAGTAATAGATGAAATAATAGAAGAAAATTCAGAGGCTCCAATACCGAGTGAAGAAGAAAATAATTAATATATAATATTTGAAGGGAAGAGAATTAAATGAGATTAAGCGAAAGTTTTTTTTATACATTAAGGGAAGATTTAAAAGATGAAGAATCAGTAAGTGGCAATTTATTAGTCAAAAGTGGTATGTTTAAAAAAGTAGGAAATGGCATATATATGAAATTACCATTAGGACAAAAAGTGGTAGATAATGTTAAAAATATTATAAGGAAACACATGAACGAAGCTGGAGCAAAAGAAGTAACAATGCCATTGTTATTGCCTATAGATGTATTCCAAAAGTCTGGAAGATATGAATTGTTTGGACCATCTATATTTCAGCTAAATGATAGATACAATAGACCATATGCTTTAGGACCTACACATGAAGAATTTTTCGTTGTTGCAGCAATGATGAAATCTAAATCATACAAGGATTTTCCATATACATTGTATCAAATAGGAAACAAATATAGAGACGAAATAAGACCAAGGTTGGGTTTAATAAGAACAAGAGAATTTACAATGAAGGATGCATATAGCTTTGACATAAATCAAGAAGAATCTGATAAATCTTACCAAAAACAATATGAAGCATATCACAAAATTTGCCAAGAAATAGGATTAAATTATGTTGTGGTTAGAGCAGATACTGGAATAATGGGAGGTTTGTTATCAGAGGAATTTCAAGCTGTAACAGATGTAGGAGAAGATATTTTAGTATTATGTGATAGTTGCGATTATGCTTCTAATATAGAAGTTAGCAAATGTATAGATGAAGAAAATGAAAACAATGAGGAAAAATTAAAATTAGAAAAGGTACATACTCCAAATGTAGGAACAATAGAAGAGGTAAGCAACTTTTTGAATGAAAGTGCAGATAAATTTGTAAAAACATTAATATATAAAATAGATGGTAAATTTTATGCATGTCTAGTAGCTGGAAATAAAGAAATAAATGAAGTAAAATTGGGAAAATTATTAAATGCAAAACAAGTAGAATTGGCAGAAGCGGAAGATGTTATAAAAATAACAAATGCAAATATTGGCTTTGCAGGACCAATAGGTTTAAAAATACCTATAATAATGGATAATGGAATAAAATACATGAAAAATTTTATAGTAGGAGCAAATGAAACAGATTACCATTATAAAAATGTAAATATTGATGATTTTAAGCCAGAGATTATAGCAGATATAAGAAATATACAAGAAGGAGATTTGTGCCCAGAATGTAAAGGACATATACACTTTAAAAAGGGTATAGAAGTAGGAAATACATTTAAACTAGGAACAAAATATTCATCAAGTTTAGGCTTGAATTACTTAGATGAAAATAATGAACTAAAACCTGTTGTAATGGGATCCTATGGTATAGGGGTAGAAAGAATGGTGGCAGCTGTTGTAGAACAAAACCATGATGAAAAAGGAATTATATGGCCAATGAACATAGCTCCTTATAAAGTATGTATAGTTTTAATAAGTGGTAAAGATGAAAAGCAAAAACAAGTGGCAGAGCAATTATACACAGAGTTGATCAATATGGGGATAGAGACTATTCTAGATGATAGAGATGAAAGACCCGGTGTAAAATTTAATGATATGGATTTAATAGGAATTCCATTAAGACTAACAGTAGGTAAAAAAGTAGAAGAAGGATTAGTGGAATTAAAACAAAGGAAAGAGACAGAAAGCCAGTTAGTAACAATAGAAAATGTAAAAGATGAAATAAGAAAGATATGTTGCTAAAATAGAAAATACTATACAATAAAGAAGTTCCTTGAAAAAGGAACTTCTTTTAAAATAAAAAACTGTGCACAATTTTTCATTATACTATGCATTCATAGCATTTAACTTTTTTGCTAAATTAGATTTTTTTCTAGCAGCTGTGTTTTTTACAATAACACCTTTTGTACAAGCTTGATCAATTTTCTTTGTAGCTTCTGAGAATAATTTTGTAGCTTCTTCTACATTTTTATTTTCAACAGCTTGTTCAAACTTTTTAACAGCTGATTTATATCCAGATTTAATCATATTATTTCTAGCAGTCTTTTTTTCAATAACGCTAACACGTTTTATTGCTGATTTGATATTTGGCATATTTAGCACCTCCCTTTAAGTTAGTAAATAATAACAAAATATATTTTAACACGGAAATATAAATTTTGCAAGCATTTAGCAAAGATTTAATGCTTACAGTGTTAAAAATTTAAAAAATGACTTGAAAAAAATACATATAACAACTATAATAAGAGAGTAGAAACGATAATATTGTAAAATTTGGAAGGAGAGATAGTTATGAATATAACAATAACAGGAAAGGAAATAAAAGCTACAGACGCTATAAAAGAATACATCGAAAAAAAAGCTGAAAGATTAGTAAAATATTTTGGAGATGAAATTGATGCAAATGTAACAATAAAAACAGAAGGTTCAGAACAAGTTGCACAAATGGATGTAAAAATAGGAACAGATAGATTTAGAGCAGTTACAGCACATAAGGATTTATATGCTTCAATAGATAAAGACATAGATATATTAGAGGGTCAAATAAGAAAAATGAAAACTAAAAAAGACAAGCAAAATATGACAGAATCAATTAGAGGAAAAGAAGAACTAAGACAAGAGGAAGAAAAAGAAATAGAGGGTGAAATATTAAAGACATTATACTATGATATAAAACCTTTAACACCAGAAGACGCAAAACTAAAATTAGAAGAAAAACCACAAGATAGATTTTTAACATTTATAAACATAGAAACAGGAAAAGTAAATGTTATATATAAAATGAAAGATAACAAAAACTATGGTTTGGTAGAGCCAGAAGCATAGTAATAAAAATAAAAAATGAATGGTGAATAATTGCGTTATCATTCATTTTTATTCTTGGGAACATATTACAAAATTATAACATTTTTATTACATTTACATAAAAGTTGCAAAAATTGTAAAAGTGTGGTAAAATAATAATAGGTATGGTATGTACCTATATATAGGAGGTATTAATATGGATGAAAAGGAAAAAAAAGATACATTGGAATTATTTGGCAAAATGCTAGATTTAAAATTTGAATCAGAAGAATTAATAGAAAAAGCAGATGAATTAATTGAAAGATGCGAAATTGATACAAAGAAAGAAGAGGAGAAATAATATGGATTTAGAAAAATTAAATAATGACTATTTAAGACTTAAAGTTGCAACTGAAAAATTTAAAACTATTTTAGAACAATATGAAAATGATTTAAAATTAGCAGAAAAAGATAAAGAGACAGCAGAAAACAATTTGAAAGTAGCAACAAAGCCAGCTGAAAAGAAAAAATATCAAGCAGAGTTAAATAAGGCGATAATAAATATAGATTATATAAAAATTCAAATAGAGACTGCAAAAAATCAACAACAAAAAGTTCAAGAAGATATTAACAAAATAATAGCTGATGTAAAATCAATACCTGAAGTTAAAGAACAATGCAATAGAGCAATAGACATAAGAACGCAAAGACAAATTGCAAAATTTGAAAAACAGAAAAAAGAACAAGAAGAGAAAAAAGAAAATCTAGAACAATTTAAAAATATGATTGAAAAACATCCACAAGCTATAATGATTGTTAACAATATCGAGAATAAATCACTTGAAATTAGCAAAAAAGATAGTGAGATAAAAGATGTTGAAGAGAAAATAGATAAACTAGATCCTACAGATCCAAATTATGCTATAGATAAAGCAAAATTAGATGCAGACAAAGCAAAATTAGAAACAGAACGTAAAACATTAGCTGGTGAAAGACAAACAGAAAGAAATAACTTAAAAAAATTATTTAATAATCCAAAATATAATGAAGAAATAGACAACCTAACTACTAGGGCAGCTTTAGACAAAAGTATAAGTAATTGTGATAGATTAATAAGGAGAAGTGAAAATAAAATACATGATTATACATATGCTAGAGATAGTCTATATAAAGTAGCCCCAGTAGCAACAGCAACAGCACCAGCACCAACAGCACCAGCACCAACAGCACCAGCGCCAACAGCACCAGCGCCAACAACGGTTAGCCAATCAAAATGGGAAACATTTAAAGGATTATTTGGAAAAAGAGAAGCAGGAGCTCCTAGTAGATGGGAATCTTTCAAAAGTTTATTTACAAAAAAACCTGCATTACCAGAACCAACAACTCCAGAACCAACAACAGTAAAATCTTTTAAGGATGAAATTAAACTAGATGGTGATGTAATGAGACATGAAATCGTTCAGGAAATATATAAAGAAGCTCTTGATAAAAAGGTTGAACAAGGAAAAAGTGAAAGATAGAATATTAATAAAAAAGAACAACTAATATATTTATATATGACCAGTTTAATAAATATTGAATTATATTCTTTTTTCTGATAATACAAACAAAATATTGACATATTCATAGAAAAATGATACAATATATACCGCTAGTGTAAAATGTAAAATTATAGCATTTTAACTAGCGGTATTTTATTTTGAAAAGAGGTGAAATTTAAGTGCCAACGATTAATCAATTAGTAAGAAAAGGAAGAAAAACAGCTACAACAAAATCTACATCACCTGCTTTACAACATGGATACAATTCTATGAAGAAAAAAATGACAGATAAAAGATCACCACAAAAAAGAGGCGTATGTACAGTTGTAAAAACAGTAACACCTAAAAAGCCAAACTCAGCATTAAGAAAAGTTGCCAGAGTTAGACTTTCAAATGGTTATGAAGTAACTTCTTATATTCCTGGTATAGGACATAACTTACAAGAACACAGTGTTGTTTTGATAAGAGGAGGAAGAGTAAAAGACCTTCCTGGTGTACGTTACCATATAATAAGAGGAACACTTGATACAGCAGGTGTAAAAGATAGAATGCAAGGACGTTCTAAGTATGGAGCTAAGAAACCTAAAAAATAAAAATTTTAGTGAAAAGATTCGTCTTGCGTTGTTAAGCGTCGCATAAAAATCTTTCGATATACACCAGTATAATCTCAAGATTTTTAGCTAGCTTTCCTAGCAATACTCGCTTTTGACTAAAATTTTAAAAGATGAGAGTGTAACTACTCTCAAAACGAGGTGCATATAACTTACTAATTTATTTAAGAACACTTAAATTTATAATAAATTATATAGCACTTAACTAGAAAAGTTTGAGAAGAATCTAGTATCAAATTTTTAAAGAGTACCTTAGATACAATAAATAGTATCTACAAAATTAAAAAAGGAGGGAAGAATAGTGCCAAGAAAAGGATATATAGCAAAAAGAGAAGTTTTACCAGATCCAATATATAATAGCAAAGTTGTTACAAAATTAATTAACAATGTAATGCTTGATGGTAAAAAAACAGTTGCTCAAAAAATTGTTTATGATGCATTTGATATAATAAAAGAAAAGGAACAAAAAGATGCTTTAGAAGTCTTTGAAGCAGCACTTGAAAATGTTATGCCAGTTCTAGAAGTTAAAGCTAGAAGAATTGGTGGAGCAACTTACCAAGTTCCAATAGAAATTAGACCAGAAAGAAGACAAACATTAGGTTTAAGATGGCTAGTAGTTTATGCTAGAAATAGACATGAAAAAACAATGGCAGAAAAATTAGCAGCTGAAATAATAGATGCTGTAGCTGGAAATGGTGGAGCATTTAAAAAGAAAGAAGATATGCATAGAATGGCTGAAGCTAATAAGGCTTTTGCTCATTACAAATTCTAAAAATTTTATTATAAGCTACGTCTAACTGCGTTAACCTTCATCTAAAAATATCCTCGACGTACAATATGTACGCCTCCGGTATTTTGGATTCGGTTGACTTGTTATACTTGCTTCTAATAAAAATTTTGAAAGAATATTAAAAGAATAGAAAAAAGGAGGAAAAAAAATTGGCTGGAAGAGAGTTTCCTTTAGAGAAAACAAGAAACATAGGAATTGTAGCACATATAGACGCTGGAAAAACTACAACAACTGAAAGAATACTATTTTATACAGGTAAAACTCACAAAATAGGAGAAGTTCATGAAGGCGAAGCAACTATGGACTGGATGGTTCAAGAGCAAGAAAGAGGTATTACAATTACTTCTGCTGCTACAACATGCCAATGGTTAGGAAATAGAATTAATATTATAGATACTCCAGGACACGTGGACTTTACG
>ULPX01049970.1_pt1 | contig 34803 bp, 39 predicted proteins | sample 1953911 | NCBI WGS metagenome assembly ULPX01 (sample SAMEA4835640, study PRJEB28245) | human gut metagenome | biome: gut microbiome; material: fecal sample | place: Denmark | collected 2008 | reverse complement strand
ATTTATTAATCATATTATATTAACCTCTGTTTCTGGTGACATTTTTTTTATTTTTTCAAAAGTATTAATTTTATCATTATCTGTTTTAAATGAACTTTCTTTAAATACTATTTTTAAAGGTTTATATTTACAAATTTCATCAATAATATTTATATCAATAGTATCGTCAAAACAAGCAACTAACGAATTTGATTCTACAAAGTAAACATTATTATTTAATATCTTCTTTTTTTCTATTGATAAATCTAATGTCAAACCTAAATCTAATATTACTTGTATTAGTAAATCTTCTGCTGTTCTATCTTCTTTGACATTAGATTCAAACATATTTAATTGTGATTGTTGTAACTCAGTTGGAGTGTAATATACATCTTTCATATTTGAAGAGTCTACTTTATATACTCTAAAACCATAATCTATATCAGCATTTGTTTCTTCTTTTATCTTTTTTCCTGCCCTTCTGATTCTTTCTTCTCCTAAATCGCATATTGTTTCAAAATTATACTTTCCACTCTTATCACGATATCTTTCTGCTATTTGAATTAAAATAAACTTTATATTTAGATTTTCTTTAGCATTCTTTTTTAATAATGCTTGTGCTGTTGTTGCACTACCACTAAAAAAGTCTAATACTATATCATTTTCTTTAACATTAGCAATTGTAAAGATTCTATTTAGTAATTTTGTATTTTTTGGATAGTCAAATATTTGTGCATCAAATAATTCTCTTAATTCCAAATTTCCATCTTGATTACTTCCAACTTCAGTATATAACATTAAGTTTTGAGGAACAATTCCATTAGGCATTTCTGATAAAAACCTTTTTATTCTTGGTACTCCACTTCCATCTGCTCCAAACCATATTTTATTTTCTTTTTTTAACTGTTCAATAGTATCTTTAGCAAATCTCCAACATCTACCAGCTGGTGGCAAATGTTTTTTTCCGTTTGGAGCTATAATTTCATACACACCACTTGCTGAATAAGTAGTAGCCAACATGCTTCCTGATGTCCATAATCCCCTAATGTCATTATCTGGATTACTATATCCCTTATTATGTTTTTCTTCTCTAGGTAATAAGCCTCGGTTAAATTTTTCTTTGTTTTTTGCATATACTAATACATATTCCGTACTTATAGAAATATATTTATTATCATTTTTAGGAGCAAAATTTTTTTGCCAAACCAAATTTGCGACAAAATTATTTTCTCCAAAAATTTCATCACATATTTTTTTTAAATTATCGTATTCATTATCATCAATAGATATATATATTGAACCATCTGCAGTTAATAAGTTTCTTGCAATCTTCAATCTTGAATACATCATAGAAAGCCAATCACTGTGAAATTTTCCGTTAGATTCAGTATTACTAATTAATCTGTTTTCATACTCATCAATTTGTCCTGACTCTTCAAGTTCATTTTCATTAATAAATTTATCATTATATATAAAGTCATTTCCTGTATTATATGGAGGATCAATATAAATACATTTTATTTTGTTCAAATAGGACTCTTGTAGTATTTTTAATACATCAAGATTATCTCCTTCTATATAAATGTTTTTTGTATTGTCAAAATCTACCGATTTTTCCTTTACTGGTCTTAATGTGTTTTCCGTTGGAGTATTAGCATTTACAATTGATTCTCTTTTTCCTACCCAAGTTAATTGATACTTTTCTTTTCCATCTTCAATTATATCTTTAGATAACTCTTGCTTTAACATTTCAAAATTAATTTTCCCTTCACTAATACAATTAGGAAATAACTCAGATATTTTATCAATATTATCACTAATAATATCTTTTGATTTCATACTTAATTTATTAATCATCTTCACTAAACCTCCAATATGAATTAATATTTGTAAAATTTTCCTTTTCTAGTTCTAAATTAAAATACTTTGTATTTTCTTTTAAAAGTTTATCAATATTTTGTTTTGTATTTTTTAAGTAATAGAATAGTTTTTTATTGTAAACACAACTACATTGAAATATTAGTCCATTAACTTCTTGATGTTGCAGTAAATATTCTAATATATTTTTGTTCATTATTGGAACATAAAACTCATAATTATTATCAACATATATTCCAGTTCCATCAACTGTTTCATCACATATTAAAAAGTAAATTTCTACATTATTTTTTATCCTACTTAAATTACTTTTATATTCTTGTATTCTACAATAATGTTTGTCAAAGTTTTTAATAAAATTTTTTTCATAATTAGACTTTGAAATATCTGTTTCAATATAATTTGCAAAATAATTATTTTTCTTACTATCGTCAATTTTCTTAATATTTTCTAACTCGATTTCAAAGAGTTTTCTTTTGATACTATCTCCTCTCTTTTTATTTGAACTGTAAGCCGAAAATTCAAATTGTTCTATCCCAATAACTTTGTCTTCTAATTCTATATACATATCTGGGCATTCAAAAGATTTTAAATTTTGTAATCTATGAACATTTCTATAAACCTCTATACTGTCCTCTACATTCTTTTCATATCCATTATAATATCTTAAATTATAAGCAAACTCTCTACTTTCCTTATTTTTTAAATTTTTACTTAGCATTTAACATCTCCATTTTTTCTTTTAATTCCAATATTCTTTTATTTATTTCTACTTTCCTATTAAATTGCTGTTCTTTTTTTATTTGGTTTTCAAATTTATCAATTTCATTTTGTATTTTTATAATCTCTTGTTGTTTATCTAACTCCCCTTGTATATTTTCTATATTATCTTCTATATTTGTAATAGCTTTCACCATATTCTCATAAACTTTTTCTAAATTAAAATCAACAAAATTAAATTTTATATTGTTATTCCACTCTGAAAAATAAATATTATCTTTATATTTAATTGCATATTGAAACTCCTCATTAAATTTAATAAAAAATAAAATTGGATAAGATATTTCTTTTGTGATTACTTTAATAATATTTTTTCCTTCATATTTTTCTTTCAAAACTAATTCAAATATTTCTATTTCTTCAACATTTTCAGTTTTAGATACATTAATATTTTCTTCAGAAATTTTATATTTCCAAATAATTTTTTCAACTTTATCTATAAATTCTTGCTGTATCACTTTTGATATATTTACTTTTTCATAAAAAGTTTTTTTAGGAATAAATTTATTTACACTACATTCTTTTGGTAAATTAAACATCATACAATTACTACAAATGCTATTAATTCAAAGTCATCTAATCCCTTTATATCATTTTGAAGCATTGTAGTGCCTCCTTTTCTAAATAAACTATCAATATCATTTTCTTCTTTTATATTTATTATTGATTCAATACTTTTATTTAATAATTCTGAATACTTTGACATATCACTTCCATCATTCGTTATATCATTAAATTTTGTATAAGCCTCTTTTATTGGCTCTTTTTTCCCTTTTGAAACATATCGTAACAAATCTAATGTGTTCTTCACACTTAAATGGTTAGAAAATATCTCTCCATTTTCTTTTATATATACAATATAAAATGGATGTAATTGATTAGTATTTTCAATATTAATATTAGAATTAATATTTTTTAATACAAATATTGTTCCTTTTTCTATACCATTTTGCTTATCTTCTATAACAACAGAGTGCATACCATTTGCAACATAATCCAAATTTCCATTTTGATTAATATATTCTATAAGATCCATTCTAAAATCATTTAGTCCTAAATCTGTTATTGATACTCCTGTATTCATATCTTCTAAGTCTACAACTTCCTCTTTCAATTTTTGTAGTTGGACTTTCCTATATTCCATATCACTTGATTTATTTGTTAAAAGATTGTCTTCTCCTGTTGCAGAAACATCTAGCATAAACATTCTTGTTTCGACTCTTGATTTTAACTTAATATAATCATCCAAATTCATATTTGGCCAAAAATTCACTAATTGAATTTTTGTATTTTTTGAACCTATTCTATCAATTCTACCAAATCTCTGTATTATTCTAACTGGATTCCAGTGAATGTCATAATTTATTAGATAATCACAATCTTGTAAATTTTGTCCTTCACTAATACAATCTGTAGCAATTAATATATCAATCTCATCTTCTTTTTTTCCTTCTAAAATATCTCTATTTTTAGAAATTGGTGAAAAATTTAATAACAAATTATTATAATCTTTGTCTATATTCATAGTACATCTATTTGTTCCTGATCCGGTGATTAATGCCGTATCTATAGCATATTCTATTTTAATAACTTTACTTAGATTTTCATATAAATAATTAGCTGTATCTGCAAAAGCACTAAATATTATTACTTTTTTATTTCCTTCATTAATTGGATTGTCGATTTTATTTCTTACTGTATTTATTAACTCAATCAGTTTTAAATCATTTTCAGGTTTTATTTTTGAAAATTCTTGTAATAGATTTTTTAAAACTTCCCTATCTAAGTTTAATTCTCTCTTCCATCCTATGATATTCATATCTTTTAAATTTATTTTTACTTTTTTTCCAATCTGAAAATCGTTATTAATAGCTTCTTCTATATCTTCATCTTCGTCAAATTCTATAAGTTCAACTTCATCAAACTCTGCATTACTTCCATATTTTTCAAATTTATTAATTTCATTTATGGTATTGTCTATTAATCCTACTATTTTTGTTAAAGTTATTCTAAATGAATCTACTGAGCTTTCTAATCTTTTTAATAAATTAACTCTCATCAATATTTGTAAGCTTCTTTCTCTATCAGCTTGTTTCAATTTTGCTTTTCCATCTTTTACTTTTGTATCATACATTTCCTCATATTTTTCTCTACATCCTGGTAAAATAAAGTCAAACGGGCTATACACACACATGCTTAGCTGAGAAAGATCTTTATATACTTCTTCCATAGAAATAAAATTGTCAATATTAGTGATCTCAGTAGATTTATTAATTGGTTTCAATCTCGTTGGAAATTTGCCAATCTTGTTCATATCATAATATTTTTCTATGTGTTTTCTACTTCTTGCTATTGTAACACTATCAAGCAATTTAAAAAAATCAAAATCTTTATTTAATTCTTTTAATAATGTTTGAGAATTTCTTTCTTCAATAGGTAATTTAGACCATTCATTAAAAATTGTTTGTGCGTTTTTTAATATTGTATCTATTGACTTTGTTTTACTAATATTTTCGTCAATAACATCTGTATTTCCTTCATAAGCAAGTGCTAATTGATTTTTCAAATCTGTAAATCTATTATTTACTGGTGTTGCAGATAACATCAATACCTTTGTCTTTACTCCTGCTTTCATTACTTGGTTTAATAATCTAGTATATCTTGTTTCTCTATCATTTCTAGCATTATTATTTCTAAAATTATGAGATTCATCAATTACAACTAAATCAAAGTTTCCCCAATTTACTCTCGATAAGTCTGTGTTTCCTGACATTCCTTTTTTTCTTGATAAATCAGTATGAAATAATACTTTATAATTGAATCTATCTTTTGCAAGTATATTATCTTTATATTCATTATTATATGTATTCCAATTATTAGCCAATTTTTTAGGGCAAAGAACTAGGACACTTTTATTTCTTTCTTGATAATATTTTATAACTGCTAATGCTGTGAATGTTTTTCCCAAACCAACACTATCTGCTAAAATACAACCATTATATTTTTCTAGTTTATTAATTATGCCTAAGACAGCATCTTTTTGGAAATCATATAATTTATTCCATATTACCGATTCTTTAAAACCTGTTTTTTCGTTTGCTAGTTCATCTTCAGAAACATCTAATAAAAATTCATTAAATATGTTATATAAGATAACATAGTAAATAAATTCAGGCGAATTTTCCTTGTATAAATCAGAAATAAATTCAATTACTTCTTCAGTAACATCTTTTAAAATCTCCTTATTATTCCATAAATTCTCAAATGATTGCAAATAGTATTTTGTCATATCGTAATTATCATCTATCTTTGTAATTGGATTAAAAACAGTATTATTCTTTTGGTATCCCAGACCTGCTGAAGAAAATTCATCCACATTTAAATAGGTTATTTTATCATTTATGTTCATAAATTTTTGAATAGGATTATTGTTAACATTACTTTTAAACTTTGCTTTTTCTTCAATCCATTTAGCACATTCTTTAGCTATAGCTTTTCCGTTTAATTTGTTTTTTAATTTAATTTCAAACTCAGAACCTACTATGCTTTTTTCTCTTTTTAGATTTTCAAGTTCAAACAATCTCTCTTGCTTTCCTTCTTTTTCTTTTTTTATGAATGTTGGATTAGTAAATATAAAATCTAATTCTTTTATATTTTTTAGTTCTTTTTTTAATTCCTCGAATCCATACATTGAAAAAACAGCTGAAGCTATATAGCATCTATCTCCGTTTTTTATTTCATTTTTTAAATCATTACCAAATTTATCTATTTTATTATCTAATACTTTCATATTTCACATCCATAATTACCTATAATTTTCTATTATACTTTATATCATAAATTTACATTTTTCTCAATAATTTGCCAAAAAAACCAAAAATAAATACCAGTATTAACACTGGCATTAAAATTTATAATTTTCTGATATTTTATTTATTTTTTCTAATAGGTCATTATATTCTTCTCTAGAAACATCTTTTGGAAGATTTTTAGACATTTTTAATTCTTCTTCTTCCATTTCGTCAGATATATAATAAGAAAGTAAATCCATATTCAAAATTTCAAATTCCTGTTCTGTATATATTTTATTTTTTATTTTTACATTAAGTTTCTTTAATAAAGTAATATCATCTCTGTTAAAATATTTTTTCATATCTACAATTTCCTCTGTACTGTATTTATCATACCAACTGTCAAAGTCAAATGTATCTATACAGACATTTCTATTAAATCTATCATAATCTTCTTTTATTTTAAATATAATTTTCAACCCTGCCTTTAATATTTCTCCGTTATCAATGGAGATTCTATTATTTATTACGGCTAAATTTATCATTAGACAAGTATGTCGATAAGTTTCATAATCTAAAATATCATCAATTATATAATCTGTAATTTCAAAATTAAAATGCTCTTCTAATTTTTCTTTTATCAATCTATATTCTTTTTTTCGTACTTCTATTCTTTTAATTTTTCCTTTTGCTTCTTCTATCTCATCTGCTGTGTATTTAGTAAGTATATCTTCCATTTCTATGCTATCTCCTTTTTTGTATTTTTTATAAATATTAGTAAATACTTTTTCATAAACACAGGCATTTATAATTGTAGCAAATTTTTATTGTAAAATCAATGGGTAGAAGGAGAAGGCGTATGAATAACTCTAGATCAAAAGAAGGCAAACTAAATATAGTTGGCACTAAAATAAAATATTATAGAGAATTAAATAACTTATCTTACCAAAAATTATCCGATAAATTAATGTTATTAGGAATAGATATTCATAAACAAGCTATTTATAATATTGAAAAGGGTATTAGAACTGTTGTAGATTATGAATTATGTGGATTTGCAAAATGTTTTAATATCTCAGTTAACGATTTAACTGATGACTATTTTAAAACTCTAAAGTAATAATGCTAGAGATTATATAAAAATAAACTCTAGCATTTTATTTTCTCTTTTCTCAAATTTCACAAAATTACTCTTTTTCACTTATCAAATAACATTACCCTTTAAATATATCATATTCCCCAATTCTGATATAAAAATAATATTATTTAGATTCTAGCTTATTAAAAGCTAACCTTTCTTGTTCTTCCATAAAATTATCAATAACTTTCTTTCTGAATAAGATTCTCCCACCCACTCTGAAATGAGGTAACTCATTTTTTCTCACTAGCTGTCCCACCAGCCAATAAGAAATCCCTAAATATTCAGCTACTTCTTCCATTGTCAAGGTAGTTCTTTCTACTTTTTGAAAATTTTCTAAATCTGGCATATTCTCACCTCCTAGCACAATTATACAAAGCATTACTTTTCAATACCAAACCTTTCTATAAATTTTTAAGCAAAAAAAATAGAGGTACAGAATATCAAATATTCCATACCTCAAAATTTAGTAAACAAAATAATAATTCTATATAAATATATGAATTCAAAATTATTATTTTCTAAATTATATAATTTTCTATTCCAAAGTCAATACTAACAGCCTGTTCTAGGTAATTTTTGTGTAGTTTCTATTTCTTTAAAATAAGTAACAGTAGTCCATTCATCAGTATCTTCAACATATTTATCTTCATAATTTCCAAATACTTTAGTGTAATTTGTAAATACAAATCCATTTTCTAAATTATCTAGCATATCACAATATAGAATAGGAGCTTCAACTTCTGAAAATCCTACTTTTACAGTTCCAAATCTAAATTGATATTCAGTAATATATTCATCTTCTTCTAGATCTGCATTTTTAAAACTTATTTCATTATTTACTTGTGTACTTAGACCATCTACTAGCATTTTATAATCATTTTTATTTGTTTTATACCAAATAGAGTATTCTAAATCTTCATTCCAAGTACCTGTATAAATTTTATCAGCTCTTAATGCTTGTGTTGGTAATGTATCTTGCCAAGTAAAATTGTCTAATGCAACTTTTGAATTGTTTTTTATATTTTTAAAGTTATAATAAATACTGTCTTTTGATTGAGTTTCTACAAATCCTTTTTTCTCAACTTCAACCTCAATATCAACACTATCATCTTCAACATTTACATCAACAATTTCTTTATGTTCTTTTATTTCAGCTTCAAATATGTCTGAATTTATCAAGTAATATGGTGATCCTGAATCTACTTCTTTTAAATAGTATTTTCCTTTTACAAGTAATTTAGAAATAGCTTTACCTTCGCTATCAGTTGTTAAAGTATCAACTAATTCATTATTTGAATTATAAACTTCAAATAATGCACCTTCAAGAGGAGTCCCTTTCTTATCTCCTGTAAGTTCATTGTCATCGCTACTTACTTTTGTTACTTCAATCTGTCCTTTAATTTTTTCATTTTCAAATACAACATCTTTTATTTTATTCTCTTCAAGCTTAATAGTGTGAATTTCATCATCCAAAACATAATTATCTAAAGTTTCTACTTCTTGTATTTTTAGTTCTGAAAAATCTCTTATAGGATAGCTTGATGTTTCAGCCTCTCCATTTTCGTCTGTTATTAATTCTTCTAATACATTTCCATCTTTGTCCATAACTTTAAATTTGACATTTTCAAGTTTTACTTCGTTATTTTCTTCATCAACTTTTATTATTTTTATAGAGCCTTTTTTTAGCTCATTTTCAATTTGTAGTTCTTTTGTTAAATTCCACTCAACTTCAACTTCAGTATCTTCAGCAAGATTATACCATTTGTTTGTTTCCTTTTCTATTAATGAGTAGTCGCCAATTCTTAAATCTTTTATTTCCAATTCTCCATTTACATCTGTATGATATGTTCCAATTACTTTATTAAATTCGTGTGAGAATAGGTCAAATTCCACATTTCCAAGCACTACTTTGTTATTATCTTTATCTACTTTATAAACTTTTATATTGCCTTTTTTATGCTCATTCTCAACATTAACATCAGATATTTTATTATATTCAACAGTTACATCAAACTCCATATCATTTAAAATATAATTTGGGTTTGTTTCTACCTCAACCAATTTATAGTTTCCTTGATATAGTTTATTAAAAGTAGCAATTCCTTGTTCATTAGTTGTAGCTGTTCCTACTATTGTTCCATCTTCTCTTTTTAATGAAAACTTAACTCCTTCAATAGGTTGTGAAGTTTCATCATCTGTTTTATTTACTACTACTTTTCCTGTATTCGTTTTTATATTTAATGTAGCTCTACCAACACCATCTCCAAATGGATCATAAACAAGAGCATAATTTTGAGTTCCATCAACTCTTGTTTTTCCATAAAATACTGGATAAGTTTTAACTTTTCCTTGAATATTAATTATTGCGTTTGAAATATCTTGTCCCATCTGTGATTTAGGAATCTTTACATACATACTTTCATTTCCATTAAATGAATTTGTTTGAGTACCATTTGAATTAGTAATTATAGTTCCTTCAGGCAAGTTTGCAGTAGCAGTAACTGTATAACTTGCCATATCTACTGTACTCGAAACATTTATTTTTTGAGTATAGTAATTTCCATCTTCGTATAGATTTCCTGAAGTAGAAAGTGTTATGCTAGGATCCGAAGGTACTTGAGTTCCATTTCTTCCTTCATTAACCATATTAACTATTGCTCTTTTTATAGCATCTCCTCTAGCATCTGCTCCTTGATCTGCTCCTCTAAATCTAGTATTAGGATCATAATCATATAGAATACAATATACAGCCATTTTAGTGGCTTGAAAAGCCTCCATATCATTAGCAACTCCAAGCTCACTTGCTGATTTATAAGGAAATCCATTTATAATAGTTCTCCATACTCTAACATCTCCTAAAACTTCTGTAAGAGTTGCATTTACATCAACAGTATAATCAGGTAATTCGCCTACACCTGGGTATTCACTATTTAAACAATAAGCAGGATATTCTTTGCCACCTTCTGTATAAGTAGTATAGGTAGTTGTAACATAAGACCAATGATCTTCGTTCCAATATTGTAGATGGTATTCAACATCTCCTTTATTTTGTATATTTGCAGAACTTATCTCTGTTGCAAACACACTAGGACTTAATGCTGAAAAAATTGTTAATACTAACATAAGTATTGCTAATATTCTTTTATTTTTTACTTTTATCATTTTATCAAATCCTTTCCATAATAAAAGACACTTGAAATTAAGTGCCTTTTAGTTATTTATTAAATTTCTAAGCTTTCATCTATTTGTTCAGCTTTTAGTTTTTCAATTTCATCAATAAGTTCTTTAGTTTCTTGATATTCTTTATCATTTTCAAAATTTTCATCACATTCTAAATCTTCTTTAATAGCTTTCAATTGTGAAATAATAACATCAGGACTATTTTGTAATGTTCTAAGTGTTTCTTCTAGTAGATTTTTTCTTGCTTCGCTATCTATTTCAATATTTCCATAGTCATCAACAAGATCATACCAGTTATAATTAGACTCATATTGTATTATTTTATTTGCAAGTTTTTCTATATCTATAATATGCCTCCTTTCCTATATGATATAACATTGTGTACATATAAATTGCCTATTGTTATAATAATCTCTTGCATATATTTTTATTGTACCAAATTTATATTTAATTTTATCAATTACTCTTTGTTTAGTATATGTAAATTGAGAAGTATCTTCAACAATAGAACTATCTATAACAATGTTATATCCATATAATTTCATATCTTCACTTTGATTACTATTTATAACATTTTTTATAGTGTTAATCATAGTATCATTAGTTTTATATTCTTCTCCAATCGTTACAGGCTTTTCTTCTTTAACAACCTCTTGTTCCGTTTTTTCAGGTTGTACTTGTATGGATTCATCTTTTGTTTGTGGTGTATTGTTATTATCTTTTTTTATTTCTGTATTTTCCTGATTTACTTTAACAATAGGTTGTTTATCATTAGTAGCAACTTGTGGAGTAGAATTCTTATTGTTTTTTACTTCAGTTTCACTTTCAGCGACTGGAGTCTTTTTAGTAATTTCATTTTGTGATTGAATTATGCTAGTATTTTTCAGTTCTGATGTTGTTTGTTCATCTGAATTTTGTAATTTATTTATGCTTTCAACACTTTTCACTATATTTTGTGTATTTCTATTTTCTATAACATTTTCTGAATTCGTTTTTTGATAAGTTATGTATGTTGATAATATTGCGATTCCAAATATTAAAATAAAAGCTATAACTAAATATTTTTTCATAATTAGATCATCTCCTTAGACTATAATTATAAATTATTTCAAGGAGCAATCCAAAACCCTTTTTTAATATTTATTGCCCATAACTCATTCCTTCAGAAGATTCTATTGCTTGAACGCAAAGTCTTTTATCTTTTTGTCCTGCAACACAAGTGATCAAAGTAATTCTATTGTCCTCAGTTTCTTGTAAATAAGACCAATCTTCCTCATTAATTATTTTTTTTGTTGTTACAACATATCTTTTAGTTCCATAATTAGTTTGATAAAAAATCTCACTTCCAATTTTTATTTTCTTTAAATTCTTAAAGAAATCTCCTTGACTACCTGAATTATGAGAGGCTAAACCTACATTTCCCTCATAAATAGAAGTAGAAGGAAAATGTCCTATGGTTTCTGATAATGTAGATAATTCAACACCTTCTCTAATAGGTGCATTATCAAGTAAAATGTCAGGTATAGTAAGAGTACCTATTTCATCATCATAATGAATAATATCTTGTTCTATATTTTCAAGAGGTGTATCATCCAAATCTGAATTATCTCCAATTTGTATGCTTTCGGCATCTTTATTTGCTTTATATACAGGATATTTTACTGCAAAAAAAATAACCCCTATAAGAGTTATAATTGCAATTAATATTATTGCTATTAAAAATTTATTTTCCTTTTTCATAATGCCTCCTATAATCTAACTTCTATACTATATTTTTCACTATCTGTATTTACTAAAGTTTTTATCTTATTTTTACCTTTAGTAATAGTTATCATTTTACCTTGTAATTTATTTGTAAGTCTTTTTGAGAATTCTAATTTATATTTATTAGTTACTTCTGACATAGAATATTTTGTTAAGTTTATTGTATTATTGTTTAATATAGTTTTGCCAACTTTCACATATTCGCCATCTCTGTAATTATAAACTGTTACATTTTTAGAAATAAAGAATAAAATAACTAAAATAATTACTGTTGATCCACTTGCTATTGGAATTATATTATTTTCTTTCTTTTCAACAACTTCAGGAGTAACAGTAGGTATTTCTTCTTCAACTTTGTTATATTTTACTGTATATGTGTATGGTGTTGATATCTCCTTTGTTGCTATTCCTGTGTATTCTGCTGTAACACTATAAGTATTAGGATAATTTACTCTTTGTTTTCCTGCATAGTAACATTTTGCTGTATATAGATCTGCGACTTCATATTCGCCTATCATTTTAGTTGTTTCAACCTCCCACTCAACATTTAATAAGTCTAAGGTTAATCCATCTTTTTCTGTTTGCTTAGGTATAAAATCTAGGTCATTTCTTTCTAAGCCAGTATAATTTATAGTTTCTTCTATTAAATCTTCTCTAAAGCCATTGTAGTTTGTTTTAATTTGTATATCTTCAGTATTTAATTTATATTCTCCTATATAGCCATCTTTTTCATAATGTATAGTCTTTCCTAATTGATTTATAATACTATTCAAATTATTAGTTTCACTTGTAATTTTCTTTGTTGTAGATATATCAATGGTATCTGTTGTAGTTCCACCTTCAGAAGTATAACTGTCAAATGTGTACTTTTCCCCAAAAACCTCAATTTCTTTATCTAAATTTTCAATAAAGGTATCTTTTTCATCTTCTTGTACTAAATATGTTTTATAACAATTTAATTTATCATCAGTAACATTAGTATTTTCCTGTGTAACAGCTAAACACTTTGCTGTCATTAACAAAGTACAAAAACTGCATACTGCTAATATTCTTTTTATTAGTTTCATTTTAACCTCCTAAAATATATTTATTATTCCAAATTTATTTGCAAGATAAGTAGCTCCAATAGAACAAAGTATTATAATGCCTAAATAGAATAATATATTAAATATTCTTGATAAAATATCAAATAAAAAAAGTAGTGCTTTTAGAACTGGATTCTGTTCATTAACAACTACTTGTTCATCGTATTTTTCTTTTATTTTTTTCTTTTTCAAATAATCTTTATATAAATTCTTCTTCATTATCTACCTCTTTTCAAAAAACTAAATAAACCTTTCTTTTCAATGACTTCAAGTTTATTAGATTTTTCAGTAATATATTCTTTAAATATTTCGTGGTACATATCTGTATTTATATTGCTATTAAAGGTATCTGTTGTGTATTCAGAAAAATATATATGTTTTATATACTGTTTTAAAATTCTTTTGAATTTAGCTTTTTCTTCATTACTAGAAAAATTAAAAATATAATTTACATCAGGTATTTTTTCTAACAAACTTAAAACTCTAAATGTTTCATCTGTCTCCCAAGCTTTTGTGCCTCCAACTATAATTTTAATTTCTTTTGATAAAAAATTATCTAAAGTATTTTCATTTAAAATTCCATAGTCATAAATATAAAAGTCATATCCATATTGCATAGCATCAATTTTGTTGTTATTGCTATACAAATCTATTCCTTTATATGTATAAAATCCATCCCTTTTTGCCACTCCTTCTAATGTCTCAATATTTTTAATTTCGTCTTTATCAGTAGCACAAATATAACAAGCATTCATATTAAGGCTTTTTAAAAACATTGTAATCAGTATTGCTTGTGTAGTAACTCCTATATGTTTTTCTGTTCCTGCAACTGCTATATTAACAAATTGTTTTAGTTTTTTATATTCTTTTTTAATAATGACTTTATTCTTTTTGCCTTCATCAAGTTTTTGCCTAAATCTAACAGCATCCTTATATTGACATCCTTCTTTACTTAAACAGTTTCTAAATTGTTCCTTTTGTTCAAAATATGTACTAGCATTTACAAAATTATAAATTCCTTCATTAAACAGTTTTGCAAGTAAACTGTTACCTTCTTGAAAACTTAGAGCTACTATTATTATTTTTATATTATACATACTTTTTATTGCTACAACTGCTTGTACTATTTCATTTTCTGTTTCTTTTGTAGAAGCAATATCTATTATAATTTGTTTATAATTATTTAAGTTTCTAAGTTCTTGAACTGCAAATTTTTTTAGACTTTCAACTCCTGTTAATACTTGTGGATTTTCAAAGCCATTTTCTTTACATACCTCATAAATTAATTTCTCATTATCCCTAGTAATAGCTAAGATCAACATTATCAACTCCTTTCTCAAAATTTTATCTTTTAAGCTAGTTTTATAGGCAAAATAAAATAGATTGCCATACTAACAATCTATTTTATAAACTTTTAAATTAAAGTAACCTAATTAAAAATCTGTATCATCAAAGTCATTAAAGTTTTCTGCTAAATATTCTGCAAGTTGACCTTCTGTCATATCTTCCATCATTTCAGTCTCTTGTTCTACTATAAGATGTTTTGGATTTTTATCTTCCATTGCTCTTACCCTCCTTTATTTATTAAGTTCATCTATATTTTGATTTAATATACTTTCTTTAGTCAATATATCATAAGATATTTTATTATACAAATACAATTATATTTTATCATCTTTTTTATTGCCTAGTAATAGCCTATATTCTAGCTCTAGATTTTTAATTATTTTTTTCTTATTATCTTCTAATAATTCTTTATCATCAAAAAAACTTATCTTATTAGAAATATAGCCTTGATACTCTCTTTTTATTTTTAAATAATTTGGAAGATTACTTGTAGAGAAAATCCCTTCTTTAAATAATTCCATAATTAAATTATCATATTTAAAAGGAGCATTCTGTAAATTAATAATAACTACATTATCAGCATCTGTTTTATTAAAATCTACTTTTGGAACTACATATTTTCTTAATATTTCATCTCTATCTAATAATTCTATAATTTTCTTACATTCGTTATATGTTTCCATTAATAATTGTCTTAGTACATATTCTTGATTATTTCTTTTTTCTGATTCTTTTCTCATATTTCTTTTATCTATTAGGAAATATGTAACAATAAACACTGTTATTATAACTATATTATTTATTATTATTTCTAAAAAAGAGCTATTTAATTTTGATGATATAAGATAAAATATATTAAAATAGTCCATTACTAATATTATTATAATTGTTATTATACTTATTAATACTGTTATTATTATTTTAAATATAAAATTATCTTTTCTCACATTGTTTCCTTTCTATACAACTTTCCTAAAAAGGTAGTTCTTCTACATTTTTATTTATTCTTGTTTTTACATATTCTATAAATGATGGTTCTAATGCCGGATATAGTTTTTTCGTATTTTTATACATTTCACTTAACATTTCAAAGTATTTTTTATCTATCTCTGCCAAATCTCTAATTTGATAATTATTAATAAACTTTGATAAAGTTACTTTGTCAAAAAAAGCTAATTTTTTTAAATTAACCGGAATATTTTCTAAAAATTCTTTTATTGTTTCATCTTTCATTTCTGTTACTAGTGAAAATGTTTGTTCAGTATTTTCATCATATTCTCCATATTGAAAATTACATATTTTGTTCATTAAATCCTGTAAAGCATTTTTTAATTCTATTGTATCTATATTTCTACTATTGTCTTCGATTAATGCTACTCTATCATTTGTTTTAACTTTAATTTTATCAATATTATATTGTTCAATTTCTTCTAAAATTTCTTCTATACTTTGATATCTATTATTGGGATCATCATTTAAACATTTATCAACAACACTATCTAAAAAATGCATTCTCGATGTATTAAATTTTTCATATAACCTTTTTCTATGAGTTCCTTTTGTTGTTTTTCCAAACACTAGCCATTGCGTTATTTGTCCGATAGCATATATATCCATTGTAGCATTAGGAGCTGTTTTGCTATCCCTTTGCTCAGGTGCCGAAAAATCAAAGTTTGCCAATCTTTCACCTTCTGTCGTATGACCAGTCTTGTCAAAAAATTCTGGATTATAATATGCAATTCCAAAATCAGCAATATATATCTTACCATTTGAATCTAATAATAAATTATCAGGTTTTAAGTCTCTATGTATAATTCCTTGCTTATGGATAATTGAGGTAGAATATAAAATTTGCTTTACTAAATCAATTATTTCATCTTCACTGTAATCTTCATTATATCCCAACTTTCCTGCATATCTTTTCATACAAATTAAAGGATATATATTATTATTTATGACTATTTCATCATAAAAAAACATTTTTACAATTCCATCTTGCTCACTTAATTTAAGTATAACATTACCAAACTCACATAAAAATCTATTTAACTTTTCTTTGCTATTATTTATTAAAAATTTAATTGCAACATCTATTCCTGACATTTTTCCAAAGTAAACAGTTCCATTTCCACCAGACTTACTTTCTAGGTTGTATATTTGTATCTTCCCATACTTAGTTTTTAAATATAAATTATTTATTTTTAAATAGTCATTAATTTCTCTAATAGATAGTTTTTGCATAGATATCTGAGTTTTATTATTTAATATTTTTTGCTCATAAATATCTATAATTGGATATAAGTCTTTCCTTAATTTTTCTCTTCTTTCTTGATATTCACCATATTTTTGCATATTCTTTCTAAAATCACTTTTTGTTCTTACAAAATCAAAAATTTCTGGCATTTCAAAACCATCTTTTTTTGAATCTGTTTTTATTTCTAATAAATTCTTTGAAAATTCTTCATCTGTTATTGATTCATTATTGTATGTTGCAATTTTTTCTAATTCTATATAATAATTGTTTATTTTTTCTGCATTCATTTATTTCACTTTCTATCTAACTTTTTGCAACATTGTATCATATTTTTATAATATTTACCAGTTAAAATGTCTTTAGTTTCTTAAATAATATATCAAAAAAAGATTGTTTTTTATGACAACCTTTTTACTAATACAATTAAATTAATTATTCCATTTAAAAGTATATCCACAATGAATACATTGATCTTTTTTTACATCTTCATTGCTAAGAGCATTCCCGCAATATGGACAATCCATGTTATATGTACCTTCATAATGTAATTTTTTTCTGTAGCCTTCTTTTTTGTTATGTTCTTTAGTTTCTTGTTCAGCCATCATTTCTTTTGCTCTACTCATAAAAAATCCTCCCTTCTATATTATTTTACTTTTATGATATATATTTTTTATATAATTTTAAATGTAACCATTATTTGCTTCTTTCTTTAGTATGACCACACTAACATTATATTACTTAATATATTGTTTTTTTATAAAAATTCTTCAACACAAATTTAAAAACGACTTCTATAAATTTTGACTATTACTAACTTTTGTTATTTTTATCGTTACCTATTGCACCTAATATTGCAACTCCAACTAGCAAGACACCCGCAACAGTACCACCAACTTTTGTTATTATATCTTTTACAAAAATATGATGTTTATCATTTACATTATCAATTTTTTCAGCAACTGATATCATATCATCTGTAATTCGCTTTCTTTCCTCTGGAGTTAATTTACCATCTTCTAGTTCGCCCCTTAAGGTTTCTAAAACAATTTTATAAGACTCTATTACATCTTTTCTTCCTACACTCGCATCTTGCAATGCATTATTACATAGATTAAGCATTTCTCCAACCATTTCTTTTGCCATATCTGAATAATTAGGGAATTGATTTATTATAGACATAGCAACTTCTTTATCAACTTTAGGAATTATAGAAACAAATTCCATTATTTTTTCTTTTGATAATGATCTAAAATCTGTAATATTTAGTGCTTGTTTTACTTCTTCTTCAGACATATAATTTTTCTTCATTATTTATTCCTCCTTCACAATAGGCAATGTTTTTTTAGCGAATTTTACCTCTTACAATATCAGTTATTATTATAACATATTCTTTTTGATGAAACAAGCAAACTAAACTTCATTACCCCAGCAGTCCCATCCTTCAGTTATATGTCTTGCAAATAATTCAATTCTAGGTAAATCTCCAACAAGCTCTATTATTTTTTCTCTAATTACATCAGGCTTTTTACTGTGTTCTTCAATAGGCTCATACACTATTTGAGAAACTTTACTTGATTTTCTTTTAATAGTTCCTTTAGTTCCAATTAAGCATAATTCTGAATTAGCTCTAGTCCAATGTCCCATACCAAAGAAAAAAGTGTTACTTTTTTTATTTCTTTTTATCCAATTAAAGCCACAAGTTTTATACTTAAATCCCCATTCTTTCATAGTTCTTAACCCTTCTAATAGGCAAGGAAAAGTAACCCATAAAAAAAGAATACAATCACGATCTGAAATACTTTTGATTGTATCCTTCATTTTTACTATATCCTCTATATTCATTGTAGGATAGTGCTTTTCTGCTGTTCCCATACCATCTCGCCAAGTTTTATACTTCCAAGGTGGATCTGCATAAATTATTTTATATTTTTTATCAGTTTTATATATATCTGTTACCAATCTAAACCTCCTTTTCTCCATATAAATATTCTCTAGGATTTACAAAATCTCCATTTTCCGACATTCTTATTTCAAAATGTAAATGTGTACCTGTACTATATCCAGGATTTGTATCTCGGTTAGGATCTCCTCCTTGAATTCCTATAATTGTACCCTGTTCAACTTCTTGTCCTTCTACAACATCAATTCTTGCTAAATGAGCATAAAAAGTATAATATGTAGTACCATTTTCATTTGTATGTTTTATTTCAACACAATTTCCATAACCTTGTTGAACTCCTGCAAATACAATACTTCCTTTTTCAACACTTGTAATATTTGAGTGCCAAGCTCCTGCTAAATCAATTCCTGTATGATAGCTTTGTTTTCCTGTAACAGGATGTACTCTAGATCCAAATTCACTTGTAACCGTTGCATTTTGAACAGGCATAGAAAAAGTACCATTATATTCAAGTTCTCCAATTTTAGGAGTAGGAGCATAGGTATCGTGCATTTCAACTAAAGAATAATAGGAATCATCTATTGCTTTTCCATCTTCTCCAAAACCAAAAAAGCTTTTAATTGTATCAATAGTAGATGTAATTGCAAAAATAGGAATTAAGATTATAAATACCATAATAACAACAGCAATAATAATCCCTATTATTAATCTTTGCCTTTTTTCTTCATCTGTTATTTGACTAATTACTGCTTGTTCAATAATTTTAAGTGTATGTGGATCTACTGCCATTAACGACCACCACCTTTACCAAAATACTCAAATTCAATAGGGAAAATATCAAACCTTACAAATATTCTGTTTGAGCCAATGATAAATAATGCTAAACCTCTTTTCTTTTTATATAAAAATTCTGCTTGTGCCTCACTTAGTTTAAATAATTCTGTTGATTCCTCCAAGTTTTGTCCATCTGTTCCCATTAAGATTTTATATGTTGCCATATCTAATATTGCTTGTCCATACATTTTTACAGAACTATCTAGGAAGTCAACAATAGAGTGAGAAATAATTACTAAACTTCCTTCATACTTTCTGCACCTCTTAGCAACATTTCTTAAAAATATTAATGTTTGTGGTACTTCAGGATCTATAAGTAAATAAGCTTCATCACATACAAGCATTGTTTTTTCTTCTTTATCTTTACTCATAATTTCCCAACAATAAGTTAGAATATTAAAATATTGAGCCTTTTTTATTCTATCTGAAGCATTTTGTAAGTTAAAAGTATCAAAGCATACTACTTGTGCTATATCATTTACTGAAGTATATCCATTAAATAAGCCTTTTTCTGCTCCTATACTAATTCCTCTAAACAAACTCTTTAAAGTTGCAAATACTTTTTGTTTATCTTTATCTTTTTCAGAATTAACTTTTTTTTCAAGCAAATTATATAAGTCTGTCATTATTGGAAATTTATTATTAGGAATTCCTGTTATATCTGTATTCCAAGTTATACCGAATTTTCCATATAGTTCTTCCAATACTTCTTCTAAATAAGCAATTTGAATAGAATTTAATTCAGGATATAATAATTTAAAAAAAGTCCTTAAAGTTTGAAAATGAAGTGCCATAGCTCCCATTCCTTTACCTTCGTCTTTATATCCTAGTTCTTCTTCATTCTCATCGTCTAAAGGAACTTCTTTTATTTGTAAAGGATTTATAATTCCTCCCCTACCACTACCAATGTCAATCCATTTTTCTCCTAAATTCTCTGTCATTTCTTTATATTCTCTTTCAGGATCTATTAAAATCACTTTTGTATTTGTCATATATTCATTTAGAATTAAATGTTTAGCAACAGTTGATTTTCCAACACCTGCCGTACCCATAATTACAAAATTTGAGTTTGTTCTATCTCCACCTCTTTTCCAAGGATCAAGTATTACAATTCCACCCTTTGTATCTCTTGCAAAATAATATTTATTTCCATCATTAAATCCTGAACTAGAAAAGGGAAGTCCACCAATCCAAGAACTTTCCAACATATTTCTATCAGCTATTTCTTTTATAATAGGATCTGTAATAGAAAAAGGCGACATTAACTTAAATGAGTTCTTGCTCAAATTAGTTAATAATCGCCCTTTCATTTGCATTGTTGCAAGTTTAGTTGTTACAGCTTTAGACCTTTGTTTTAATTCTTCCATATCTTCAGCAATAACCATTATAGCAATAGTAACATATACAACAGTTTCTCCGTTAAGATCAATTTTTTCAATTAGTTCTCTTGCATCTTCAATTTCTCTTTCTGTTCTCTGTCTTAATATTTCGTCTTTAATGCTATCATACTGAATTTCATTTTGTCTAATACCTTTACTTATATTCTGCATTAATGTATCTTTTTCAGTAGGAGATATATTTATAGAGCATACTGTGTTAGGTATGTTTGCAATGTTTTCAAGCCATCCGACTTTTACTTTTTGAGGATATTTTGTTATTGCATAAACCCTGCCTAAGTAATCTCCAACTCTAAAATAGTTTTTATAATATTCAATTCCACCAATAGGACTAAGAATATTAAGCAATGTATGGTTTTCCATTATTCGTTCGATTTCACTTTTTTTCAAACTCAAACCTCCTTTTTTAACACAAAAAAAGACTATCAATCATTTTATTGATAATCTTTTTATTTTTTATTCTCTATTCTTCATGATTAGATTTGTTAGTGATCTTGAAATGTTAGTAAAATAATCAATTAGATTCTTTTTAAACTGTTGTTCAGGAATTTTTAAATATTTGTTTATAATTCCAAAATACAATTCTTCTTTTACTTCTTCGTTTTCTAAGTTATTTTTTAAATCATAATGAAATATGCAATTTCTAAAATTTCTTTCGTTTAAGTAGCTATATTTACTTAATATATCTTCTATTTCATACATCAAAACATTTAATTGTAAATCTTTATTAATTTGTATACATTTCTTTATATTATTATATGTTTTATTGAAAGTTATATAAGCCATTCTATATTTAGTCGAATCTCTAAGATGGAATTTTCTTATTATATTTCTATAAAAATTAATCGAACATAATTCATCTAATAACATTAAGGCAATACTTCTATCTATTTTATTATTAAATAAATATGTATTTTTTCTTAACACATCATAATCTTCTCCTAAAATTTCATAATAAAACATTTCTTTTCTAATATTTTTATTTATTCCGAACAAAATATTTAAATATGATAAAATTTGCCCTATCTCTTTGGAAGCTTCATATACTTTATTTGTATCATAATTGCCATTAGTAAATATTATTTCTTTGTATATTTTATTTGCTTCAAATGTATTTAATATTACTTGTCCATTTTCCTTATAAATTCCTAAATTAGTAATTAATTCTTTAAATATTCCTATCCTTTCCATGTCTATATCTTTTGTATACCTTTTCATTTCACTTATATTCATTTTCTCATAACTATTATAAATACTTTGACTATTCCCTTCTAATGGTTTTATTCTTGCTCTACAATTCTCCAACTTTTTCTTATAATTTAACTTTTCTTTTATTTTTAAATTAGTATTACGTTCTATATAATTTAAAGCTTCTAATTCAAGTATTATAAAATAATAAAAAAATCCAATACTTAGTATATCTTTGTATTTATTACAATTAATACTATAAAATATTTTATTTAAATCATAAATTTCATTTTTTACCATTTTAAAATTTTCGTATTTTAAATCTTGCATATTTTCCCTCTTAAAGTATAATTTTTATTTTATTATATCACTGATTTCTTTATTCTTCAATTTAAGCCTACTTTAGCATCAAAACTTTATCATCAATATCTGTATCTTCTCTATGAGCATAGTTCATATTTAAAAAGCTATTACATAATTGAATTAAAGAAGGCTCATCAAGGATTTCAGCTTTTACGCCACATCTTTCAAATTTATTGCTTAAATCTATGCACCTTTTTAATAAATCCTTTTCTGAATTATCATCATATTTTGCATTTATCATTAAAAAAGATTGTCTTTCAACAATTTCTCCATTTAAAGACAATCTTTGTACTTCGTTTAAGTGTGTTTTTAGTAACTTTTTTTGAATTGTATTATCAGTTGTATTTATAATTTCTGTTAAATATTCCTGTAAAGGAGATATATCAACAGCTCTAGCAATATTAAAATATTTCATTTCTCCTTGTTCAGAAGAAAGTTCAGCAGATAATTCATTTATCAAGTTATTTTTTTCTCTATCTGTTAGTAATTGTGTATTTATTGAATATATTTTAATTCCTGCAATTACATTCCCATCTCTTGTATAAATATAATTATTTCTAATATCTAATATTCCAATTTCTTCATTACAAGTTTTTTCTTTTGTTTTTTTACCAAATATCATATTTAATAATTTTCCCAATATATTACCTCCATTTATTAAAATATTTATATCTATATTGTTTTTGCGTATTAGCAAAGTCTATTAAAAATTTAATTTGCCTAGTAACACATAAATTATTGTCATCTTTAGAAGTTGATATAATTGTTCCTGCAACTCCTATAAATTCTATTAATACAGGTAATAAAAAACTACCCTTTAATTTGTAAATAATTAAACTAATAGGAAGTAAACAAACAAAAACAATTATCGTAGGTATAAGTTCTTTAATTCCATATCCCTTAAAAAATTCCATTCTTGTTTTCACATTAGAAGGAATATATAACTTGTAGTCATCATTTTCCATTCTTAACCTCCATAATAATTTTTAATTAAGTCTAAAATTACAAATATTAGCTCTGCTATAATTCCAAAAACTATGGTATTTTTAATTTTCTTCTTATACGATCCTTGTGCATCTTCATCATAAATCATTTTAGTAAAGCAAAATATTACTCTAAAAACAACTCCAAGTGGAATTATAGCAACTCTTAATAAATCTATTATTTCATCTAATATTTCCATAGTTTATCCTTTCTTTAATGTACTTAATTTTCTTTTAATTTGAGAAGAAAGCTCCATAGTTTTACTTGTAGTAACAATTACACTACTTATTCCTCCTGTTCCACCACCAAGCATAAATTCTTGTAGGAACTTAGGTGTTTTTATCGCCATCATAATCGCTGCGATTCCAAATAACATTTTCACATTCATTATCAGTATTATTGCGATTTTGCATAATATAATTTGTACTAAAACTGTTAAAATACTTTTTATAAGTTTTTCTGAATAAGATTTAAAAACTCCTCCATCAGGATTTACCAAACCAACACAGGCAAGAGGAAATCCTAATTTTAATACAAACATTTCTAATGCTCTCATTAAAAATTGTATATATAAAACAAACAATAGTATTAAAGCAATTAGTGCTACTATTGCTGTAAAGAGTCCTGCTGTTGCTATATTTGCAATAATAGTAGTAAGTGATATGTTATTTGCTAAGTTCATAGCTGTTAATATAGATTCTCCAAATGATTTAGCAATTTGAACTATCCAATCATATAAAACCGAAAAACTAATTGCTACAACTATTGCTCTAATGAAATAAACAATGTATGTAAGTGGAGGAGTATCAGCCTCTCCATCTGTCCATAAAATATACATATCAAAACCTTTTTTTAAAAACTTTAACACTATTAAGGATATCGCTAAACTTAATATAAGTGCTTTTAATTCTGAAAAATCAACTACTGTACTGCCAAAATTTGAGGCAATATAATTTTCAGAATTAAAGCACATATCAATTAGTCCATTAAATGCAGAATTTATTACATTATCAGCACCACCAATAATACTGGTAATTAAGCCAGTTAAAATTGATTCCAAAATGTACCTCCTTATTTATAATATCCAACAATTAAGTTTATAAGTCCACTAGCAACTATTACACCAACACAACATATAATTGCTATTTTTATTCTTGAATCCCATCTCTTTCCGTCCATTTCATCACTTGATGATTTTCTAAGCAAATAATATCCTATTAATAAGACTGTAAGTACAGGAGCAAGTATTAAAAGCCAATTTGTTAAATCAGTAATTAAATTTTGTGTACCTGTTGCTATTTTGCTGTCTTGAACAGCTCCAAAACAAGTGCTTGTTGCACAAAAAAGACTTGTTATAACAAGTCCTACTTTTCCTATTCTTCCTAAATACTTTTTTGTTTTTTCTTTTATTTTCCTCATACATAAATTCTCCTTATCTATAAACATTCCATATTCCCCATAGTTTTATATCTTCAATTTCTTTAATAGGTCTTTGACTTTCTCTTTCTAATCTTAATTTTCTGTTATGCTCTTGATTTCCCATACCAAACAATTTGTTAAATTTCCATTTAGAAATATCAGGTAGTTTAGTTATTATAGGAAATAGACCTGTTTGAATTATTAAAACATAAGGTCTTTCAATTCTAAGTATTTCATCTTCTGTAAGTAAATTTCTACTAATTAAATTAACAGATTCAGAATTACTGCCATTTTGATATTTGCTATAACTACTTGATCTACTATAACTAGAAGTAGTATAAGTTCCTAATTTTTTTGAGATTATACTTGCTGTTTCATTTGAAGCAGTTTTCAAATATATCCAAGTCTGACAGTTATCTCTAATATTTTCAGCAATTTCACGACCATATTTATTGTCAAGTTGTGAAAAAGATTGTAAAAACAAATTAAATCTAATTTTTCTACCACCTGCAACAGTAAGCATATTTCCAAAAGCAGGTATGGTAGTAAAATTTCCAAACTCATCTAAAATATAATTAACTCTTATCTTTAGCTCTCCACCTCGTTCATCAGCAGATTCTACAAGTGAAACATAGTTTTGATAAACAAAAAGTGAAGCTAAAGGATAATAAGTTGTTTTTTCATCAGGAAGTATAATATAAGTAACAGTTTTCCTTTCTCCTGACTGTTTTAAACTAAAATCACTTTTACTAGTCATTCCATAAATACTTTTACTTGTAAATAATCTAAGTGTAGTTAGTGCTGAAGTAAAAAAAGATCCTCTTGTTTTTTCAGGTGCAATTCGTGCAATATTAAATATTGTACTTGCAGGATGTTCAGGTGGTAAACTTTCAATATATTTGTTTATAGGCATTTGTTGTCCTATTGTTTTACACATCTCTGATATAAAAGAATATACATTAGTTAAATTCTGATATTCAGGATGTTCTTTATTATCAAATACAACACTTATAATAGCTCCTGCTATTACTGACATTTCGCCATCTCTCCATATTTTTTCCATTTTAGTTTCTTCATTTCCAACTAAACTTTGAGTTATATCCCAAGCATATTCTTCAGCTTTTCTAAAGTCATTTTTATTTACTGCATCTATAACAGGTTGTAAAAAATTATATCTCTTACTTTTAGTTGGATTCTTAAAGTCTAAAGTTATAATTTCATATCCTAAGTTTTCTAAAAACTTTGAGGTATAATGATATATTTCAGCTTTCGGATCTGAAATAATAATACTTTCTCCTGCTAAGCCAAGATTTCCAACTGTTTGTAATACAATACTCCTTGTTTTACCACTCCTTGTAGCTCCAACTACTAAACTATGAATATTATCATCAATATAATAAATATTCTCATTATTTTTATGTTTCTCATAACCTATAACAATTCCACCTGAATTAAATGTAGTATTTATATCATTTAAAGTGTTACATTTAAAAGCTTTTTTAAATTCTTTTTTTGAAAGCCATCTAGCTGTACCATGTTGTCCTTGTCCCATTATTTCAGGTGTTTTTAATTTATCTGTAACACTTACCGTTTCACTTTGAAAAACATTCTTATTTCCAAATCCAAAAAGCATAATAATTACAATTTCAAAAAGTAAATAGACAAGAAAAAATAGTAGTAATAATTGCTTATCAACTACTATTTCAGAAAATTCTATTTTAGCAAGTTTTGTGTGAATTATAGCACTTAAATAAATACTTAGGGGAATATTAAGTATTGATAAAACTGCTATTATACCAAATTTTCTTTTATTCATTTTCTAATTCATCTCCTTGTTCTAAATCATTTTCTATTTGAAATTCAACAGTATATGCTTTTATTTGTTCTTCGGTTAAATCTTTAAAGTCTTGATGTTTCTCGTCATTACCTGTTATTACAAAATTTCCTCTTATATTCAATCCATCAATAGTTCTATTTACTGGAAGTAATTTTTTAAGTGCATCCTCATCATAAACTATAAGAACATCTTTATATTTTATAACCTCAATATTTTCATTGCCTACAATTCTTCTTAAAGTATTAAGTCTATTTGGAATTCTTTTTAATTCAGGATTTTTACCATTTTCAACTATAAGAACTAACATATTCTGTTTTTCAATAATTACCACCTCCTAAAATTCCATTTCATCTAATTCTTCTGTGCTATAATGCATTTCTATAACTAATTCCTTTTTAGCACTTTTATTTAAACCAGTTAAGGTAGGTGTATCTTCAGCTTGTTTGTTTCTACTTAATTGCTCAATAATATCTGCAAGGCTAGAGTGAATACTTTTATATCTAACTTTTTCTTTACTTACACTTTTAATAAATTTCTTAGATTTTTCTTTAAAATATTGCTCCATATTTTCTCGTAAGTATTTTTCGTTATGAAGTTTTTTATCACTACATTTATAACCTGTTGGAGTAGTGTATATAATGCCAAATTTTTCTTTACTCCAATTTACTTTATAGCCTAATTCATTCATCTTTCTAAAGAATTCATACTTGTTTTTAGATTTTTCCATTACAGAATCTATATCATTTATAAGTAACTGTTTCCAACTAATGCCTTTTAATCTTACTTGATATTCATTTATTTTAATATCTGACACTTTTGATTTATTTTCTGTAACAGTAAGTCCATATTCTTTACAAATTTGATTTGAAAATTCTTTTATTTTTTGTAGATCTTGTTTACTTTGGTGGAATTTCAAACCTGTTTTATAATTCACAGTATTTAAAACAATATGATTATGTATGTGTTCTCTATCTATATGTGTAGCAATAACAACTTGAAAGTCTTTAAAGTATTCCGCCATCCTTATTCCTATTTCGTGAGCTTGTTCATAAGTTAATTTATCAGTCGGAGAGAAGGATTGCACAAAGTGTATTTTTTCTCTACCTGTTAGCTTATTATACATTTTCTTAACTGTCATCATTTCTTCATAAGCTATTTCTGGTATGCAATCTTTACCTGAAATTAGTTTTTTATCTGTTTTTTCTTCTTTACATATATAATTTAAAGTCTTTTTTAAACTGACTTTGTTGTTAATAAATTTAATGATTGCCATAACTTTTGTAACTCCTTTTTTGTATCTTCTAAATCAACACAAGTAATTATTCTGCTATTAGCTAATCTTGTTAATTGATTAATATTATTTCCTATTCTTCTAAGTTCTGTTATCATTTCAGGTAATTCATTTATAACTATAATTTCTTTACCAATAGAACTTTTGATTATATATTCAGAAATACTTTTATTAGCTTGTTTGCTTTTTGTTGTTATAAGCATCTTTTCTTCAGGAGTTACCCTTATTTCTATTCTGTCTGTTTTTCTCAATATTTCTCCTTCCTTGTGTCAATAAAACTTATGTGGTGTAACCACTTGATCAAAAAAAGTTACTTTTTGCTTCCTTTGTCAGTACAAAGGGGAATCTTGCTATATATCACTGTCGCTCTTAAAGTAGTCATCTAATAATTTTTTAACCAAAATACTAAATTCTTTATCTGAATTAAATTTGTCTTTGTATTCTTTAAATACTTGTTTATTCAACTTTCCTGTAAATTTGTCTACTTTGTTTTTGTCATTTTTTAATAGTTTTAGTAACTCTGTATAAGTAATGTTATTTTTATTTGCTCTTATCTTCTGAGATTGCACAAGTGATAATTTTGTTTGTTCATCTTCTATTACTTGATTTACTATTTCTTGTTCTTCTTTAGATAAATAAGAAAGTTCAACTCCTGCTCTCATAGGTAAATTTTCATTTATTATTTTTTCTTGTAATGACTTAATAAGTTCTGTAAGCCTTATATATCTATAAATTTGAGTTTTACTATCTTCAGTTCCCATTGGGGAATTATCTGTATAACCGTTGATATTACTTATATTATGATTATTTTTTAATATTTCCATTTTCATTTTATAGGCATAACCTTTTTCAATAGAATTAATTTTATCTCTATTACAAAGGTTAGTATCTATCATAATTAAAGTTGCTTTATCGTCATCACAATCCACAATTTGAGCAGGAATAGTGGATAAGTTAAGTTCTTTTGAACATTCTACTCTGTTATGCCCTGAAATAATTTCATATTTTTCATTATCTATTTTCCTCACAATAATAGGCACTAAAACCCCATTTTCTTTAATACTTTCTAAAACTTCTTGTTTTTTAATTTCATCGTACATAGAAAAAGGTTGCCTTTTTCTAAAAGCAACCAATTTACTTAATTCAATATTTATAATATTATTAGTGTTTTCTACTTTTTTCTCTTCTATCTTTTTTGTGAATTCAGGTGTTTTATCTACCACAAATTTTTTTCTTGCATCTTCTATACCCAAAATAACTCCTCCTATTCAAGTTCAATATCAGATTCCATAGAATTATGTTTTACATATAGATCTTGTACTTCTTCATAATGCAAACTTTCTAATTCTTTATCTGTTATAAATTCTTTATCTTTTAAAATATCTTTATTAGTAACTAGAGAACCTATATTATTTACTAATACTCCTCTTTCAATGGTATATCCATTATCAATTTCAGAATCTCTTATATCATAATAAAATAATTTAGGATCTCTTTCTTCAGGAGGAGGAATCTTGTCAAGCCATTGTAATTTTAAGTTCTTCATTTCACATCTCCATTTCTTCTTCATATTCAAGTCCTTTATTAAATTGTTCTATTTTATTTACAGCTTCAAACACATCTGTATTTGAATTGATTTGTAAATATGGAATACTTGCTTTTAAATTGTTATATGTGGTAAAAGATCCGTTCTCAGAATCTAAAATAACTGCATAAAAAGAAATATTTTTTGATTTTAAATCTCTACTTGTTTCATTCCATACAATTACATCATCGCTTGAAATATCATTTTTAGAAAAATAAATTATTTCTTCTAATCTTTTTATTAATGTAGGATTCCTAAAAATATTATCCTCAGGTAATTCCGAATAATTATTGACAAAGTAATTATATAGATAGCTCTCGTCAGAAAAGGCTTGTAGCATATCTAAATTTTTGCTTTTTATAAACAATCTTATATTTTTCAAATAAATAGCCTCCTAAAAGAAAGTTCAAAATGATTTTTATTTTATGCACTCAATTAATAAATTAATTCCGTCTTTAAAACCTTGCTTATAATATTTATCTAGTGTTGCACCATCCTTTTTTAACCTATCATCTAAAGTCAAATCTAGTAAATTACTAATTTTTTTACTTAATTTTTTATCATAAATTTTGTCGATAAGTTTTCTAAGCCTTTCTTCATTACCATTTCTGTCGATTTCGTAACAGACCTTTTTTTCATATTCACTTCTTTTAGCAAGTTCGGATTGCTCTCTGTCCAAATAAAATGATTCTAATAGTGTTTCTTTAATCATAAATTTTACCTCCTTCTACAAATTATACAAGGATACATATTGCAATCCAAAACCTTTTTTAGATTTTTAGAATTCCATATCATCTGTTTCTTCAATTTCTTCTATAACGATAGTTCTATCTTCCAAATCTTTTTTTATATCTTCAATTTGATTTTCTTCAACAGACTTAAAGCCTGAATTTTCATAGTCATCTCCAACTATAAAACAGTTCCCTGCAATATAGTCATAATCAAATTGTAAATTTGGCTTTAGATTTGCTATTTTACCTTCTTCATTACATATAAGAAGTAAATCATCTTTATATGGTACTACTTCAATTAATCCTCCTACTAATTTTTGTTTTGCTTCTAAAGTATCATCTATTTCCATTACAACAGGATCTTTACCAACTTCTTTATATATAACTTTTAATTTTTTATTTTCTAATTCTTCTTCATTGTATTTTAATTCTTTTTTTATCTCTTCTAAAGAGTAGTAGTGTAAGTCAATATTTCCTGATTCAATACTATCAAGATAACCAGTATCATAAAGTATTACATCATCAGCAGCACCATACCTTTCATAATCGAAATAATCAGAAACATTATGCTGATCTAAGACATCTTGTAGACCACTCCAATTAGCTTTTGACATTCCATATTTTTCTTCATTAGACAGATATTCAGAATCTTCTTCATAAGAATAAAAAGGTATATCATCTTCTTGCAACATAATATTTATGATTTCTTCTATGTCATCTGTACCTTGTGAGTCAATATAAGCCTCAACAGCTTCCATATTATTTACTCTTTCTGAGGCAAGTGCTAATAAATTAAGCATTGTAAGATTAGTATATTCACTAACTTTAATAGGTAAATCAGTTTCATAGTCGTTTATCATATATTCTTCATAACATACACCATTTTCAGCAAGTGCCTTTTCAACTTCATCTTGTGTCAACTGGAGTCCAACTTTTTCTCGTAAAAAAGTATCTAGTTCTTTTTTTGAAATAGGTAATTCTAGCCATTCTCCTACAAGTTCGCCTTCGTTGTATTTTCCTAAATTTCCAATCCAAACATTTAGCATATAAGCTCCTTTCCATAAAAAAAGAGCTAGTATAGTAACTAACTCGATTTCTATATTTTTTGTAAAATTTCTTTCATTAGAACTTCATCAACTAAACCATCAATCATTTGTTGATATTTGGCAAGTATGGACATTTCCCTTGTACTAGGAGCTTTGTATTTTTCTTTTATTTGCTGTTCTACTTGCTTTTTTAATTCTAAAATATATTTTTCTCTTTCAAATATCTTAACATTTAGTTCTCCTGTAAGCTCTAATTCTTGTTTTCTATATGGATAATTTCTTTCCATATTTGCTAAAATCATTTTTCCATACTTTCCAAAAGTCATTGTAATTACCTTCTTTCTATAATAAATTCTACAATACACCATTAATCTATACAAAACCCTGAAACAAAAAAAGAGGTGCTAAGATTTTTTTACTCTTGCATCTCTTATAATTGTTTCATTATATACATTATACTACTTATTTTCATTGTTTCAACATAGTCTTTTTTTTGTACTGTTTTTTGTGTGTACTATTTTTGCTAGTATTTTTGTTTAACCTTTTTATTGTTCTTTCAATACAATTAAATTGCTATAATCAGTATCTGTATCAATAATTGCATAAAATATATCTTTATTACCTCTTTCTGTTTGACCTGTTTGTATACAAATTGTACCGTTTAATTCATTTTTCCATATTCCTGTAACTTTATAAGATTCGTGAATGTGTCCGTGTAAAGACATATAGGCATTACTTTTTGTTAAGAAGTCTGTTATTGCTTTTGAACCTACTTGTCTTTTATCTATACATACATCTAATCCTACTCCAAATGGTGGGTTATGAAATACATAAATAGCCTTTTTTCCTTCTGTTGCTTTAGGCAAATGTTTTAACACATTTTCCATTTTTTCTACTTTTTTCCTATATTCTTTCCATTCATCAACTGACAGCATATTTCTACATTTTTCGACATATATTATTTTTGATAACTGAAAAGGCATTTCTAAATTTTCTTCAATTACAACTCTATCTTTGCAACCAAAAGGATGGTCTAATACTTTAGATAATCCTATAAAAGAAATATCTTCTAAATCTGCTTTCTTATTATCTATATTAAATACATTATCAAATTTATTACATTCATTTTCAAATGTTTCATCTAATTGTTCTAAATCATCATTTCCTAATATACAAATACATTTAATATTATTTTCTTTTAATTTAGTAAAATAATTATCAAAAAATTTTTCTATAAATATTTTTTGTTCATTGTATCTATCACTACAGTTTTTAGGCAATAAATCTCCTCCAAATACTAAATATTTAACTTTTTGTTTTATTGCCTCTACTAATAATTTTTCATATTTATATTCATCTCCGTGAATATCACAAGCATATATAAATTTCATAGTTTTCTCCTTCTTATATATTTAGCATATTCATCGATTCAAGATAAATAAGTGCTTCTTTAAATCCTAATTTAAAAGCCTCTTTTATTTCAATTCCATCAAGCTCTTCTTGTAGCTTTAAAATTTTATTGATTGCTTTTCCTTCTTCATAATTTAGAGCAACAGATTCTTTATCTTCTAATAATGAAATAACTTTCGGATATTTTTCTTTTACACTACATATCTGTTGATTTTTTTTTTTTATTCTTTATTTTGCATAACTTTCAATACTTTGTATTATCAAAATATTCAAAGAAATCATCACTATATGTATCAAAAAAGCCTTCTACAATTTTCTCCATTATACTCCCTCCTTTTCAATTTTACTTATTATATAAAATTGAAAAGGACTATCCCAAACCTTTTTATCAAAAAACCTACTACATTGTGTGTACTAGGTTTTTCGCTATTTTTTAATTATTAATCTTCCTAAAATTTTATACTACTTTCCACAACACTTCTTGTATTTCTTGCCACTTCCACATGGGCATAACTCATTTCTCCCTATTTTTTTACTTTCTAATTTTAAACCACGCTTATGCCTTAAATATTCTGCCATATTAATTGTTTCTGTACTTTTAAATTCATTATCTAGTGCTGTTAGTGTCTTTAAATGTATTTTAATTATTTCGTCATTTTTATTATAATATAAAAACACACTTATTGTTTTTTTATCTTTATCTAAATACATATTAGCATATACATTTTTTAATAACAGTTCTTCATTTGCGTCATCTTCACTACAAATAGATGAAATGCATATTCCATCTATACCATTTTCATCTGTTTTTGTTAATGACATATACCCATATTTAGGTCTATTATTTTTTTTATAAAATTCTTTAGATTCTATAACAATTTTTTCTGTTAGCTGTAATGTATCAGGATTTAAATTTAGTAAAAAAGTGGTTAGATAAGTATGATTCTCAATTGCATTATTTTTTTCACAAAATTCTATAACTTTTTTTATTTCTGACGGTATATTCCTATATGGTTTAGTTACGATTTTTTTCTTAAACCATAGGCTATTATAATAAGCATCCAATTCTTCCATCCAGTCTTCACCACAAATTGATACTATTCCCAATTCCTCTTTTATATCATTTTCTCTTTTAAAATAATCTATTTGTTCATTTGTATATTCATTATAAAAATTATATTCAATCCACATACCTAAATGATATAATTCGTCTACTAAATCAATATTCTTATTGCCAATAGCTTTTCTTCTTTGCAATAAATATTGTATAAAATAGCAGGGATGTTTCTCAAAATATTCACTATATACTCTTAGATCATCTAAGCAAAAAACAAGAGTGTTTTCACTCAATGTCAATATTTTAACTTTATCTATTCTTGCTTCAATATCATTAAAAGATTCTGCTGTTATTATAATTTTAAAAATTTTTGTGTCATCATTTATTTTAATTTCAGCTTTTTTATTCCTTGTTTTTTTGTTATTGCTATCATAAATACAAATTTTTTTATGTTCCAACAAACATTTCTCTAAAGAATCTTGTTGTTCGTTTGCTTTTACAATTAGATTTTTTAATGATTCTTTATGAGATTCAAAATCTTCACTTGCCAATTCGTGTGTAA
>ULPX01061797.1_pt1 | contig 36530 bp, 28 predicted proteins | sample 1953911 | NCBI WGS metagenome assembly ULPX01 (sample SAMEA4835640, study PRJEB28245) | human gut metagenome | biome: gut microbiome; material: fecal sample | place: Denmark | collected 2008 | reverse complement strand
TATCCCGCTACTTCAGACACACTTTTTGCAACAATATCGAGTCTCTGCCATTGTTCCCAGGCCCTCTCTACTGTATAGCTGCGATCCCCTGTACGGAAGAGCTGCCGCAGATCCTCGGCCAGCTCTCCTTTGTCGCCGTTGCGCACGCAGCTCAGCAGATTGCGTTTCAGGTGCGTCGTACAGCGTTGCAGCGGCGTCCCGGGAAAGACCGCACTGATGACATCCTCCAGACCCTTCAGCCCATCGGCACACACCAGGCCGATCTTCCGAACGCCTCGTTCATGCAGTTCTGCGAGCATCTCGCCCCAGCCCAGGGCGCTTTCCGTGGGCTTATTGAAGATCCCCAACACCTCGCGCCGCTTGTCTTCACGCACGGCGAGCACTACATAGAAAGCTTCTGTTTCTACGCTCCGCTTGCGGTGGATCTTCATGTGTACGCAATCGATGAAGACGATCGGGTAATAAGCCTCCAAAGAGCGCGTGAGCCATTGCGAGACATCTTCTCGGAGGTAGTCCAGCATTCGCGAAATGCTCGCCTTGCTGTAGTGCTCGCCATAGATATCCTGGAATACCTCGCCAACCTGTTCCTGCGTAAGACCTTTCGTGTAAAGTGTTCCGGCAAGACGTTCGCATTCATCTTCCTGATGGCGCAGGATCGCCAGAATCCGGGGATGAAAGTTCCCGTAGCGATCTCGGGGTATCCGGAACGTCAGCGTACGGCCATGACCGTAACTATGTCCCGGACGGAAGCCGTTGCATTTATTCCCTGATGCGGAGTTTTCCCGGAGATATTCCCGGCGCTCCGAGACCATCATACTCTCCAACAAGATCTCCAACAGATCCTGAAGGCCATTTTCCCGCTCCGAATGTTTGCATATTAATTCGGAAACGAATGAGACGACGACCTTAACAAAATAGCTTCAGCCATTTTTCTTTTTAATACTAATTCGCCAACAATATCCATGAGTCGCTTGTTTCTAGGGAAATAACTTTGTGACATTCATTTCAAATCAAGCTTCGAATTTTGATGAGTCGTTAAATTCTTGTAATTTTCGTAAAATTTACGGACTAATTCCACGAAGCAATATGAAAAAAGACTTTGGATCGAAGAGTTGGCTCTACCCGATGCCCGTGCTGATTGTGGCAGCCTACGACGAGCAAGGTGTGCCCAATGTCATGAATGCCGCCTGGGGTGGCATGTTTACCGATGAGACAATCGGAATCTGTCTCTCCGCCGGGCATAAAACCACGAAAAATATCCTTGCGACACGTGCCTTCACCGTCAGCATGGCTACGGTCGATCAAGTGACAGCCTGCGACTATGCGGGTATCGTCTCCGGAAACAAAGTCTCCGACAAATTCGCCCGGGCTGGATTTCATGCCACTCCTTCGGCACACGTCAATGCCCCGATGATCGACGAACTGCCCATGACGCTCGAGTGCGAACTACTCTCCTATGACCCCGCAAGCTGCCATCTGACAGGACGTATCGTCAACATCTCGGCCGACGAAAGCATTCTGACCGACGGACAAATCGACCTGCGTAAGTTGCGCCCGATCAGCTTCGACCCCATCCATCTCGAATATATCGAATTGGGAGCGACGGTTGACAAGGCTTTCTCCTGCGGCAAGAAACTAAAATAGTGAGATCTCCGCTATATCAGGATGTACGACCCTCGGGAAAATCGGATTATCATCGACGGAGAGGACAAAACCGACTCCGTCGAACGCTGTTGGTACACCTCAAGACCCAACCGCTGCCATGTCATTTTCTGCAATTTCCCGAAGACCTACTCCTATGTCCCGAGCAAAGTGTTGTGGCTGAAGGATCCCGTGGTATTTGATCCGCAGCATTGCCATCTGCTCCACAAAGGCCGCCGGATAGAGTCCCTCTCCTACATCGCCGCCTTCCAACAAGGAGCGCGGCGTTTCTGGTATGTGGAATACGCCAACGGCACCGGAGCCCACTACAAGGGATCGGAGGTTGAACTCATTCGGTCGTGTCTGGAGGAGCCACCCGCACAGGATCGCTTCGCCTATCTGCGCGACGTAGCGGAACTCAACCCGCTGAAGACCGATGACGGACAGAAACTGCTGCTGATGCAGTATCAGAAGATCGACTTTGTCTCCGACCGCTCGGCGGCGTCCCTCTACCTGAATCCCGGCAAGGGCTCGCCCCGACAATCCCCCGTGCCACCGCTCATCTACCCTTTCGGGTGCAACGCCAGCCAGCAGAGAGCCATCCAGGCAGCCTTCGGGAATCAGATCAGCATCATCCAGGGCCCTCCGGGAACCGGCAAGACGCAGACGATCCTCAACATCGTGGCCAACCTTGTAGTGCAGGAGAAGAGCGTGCTGGTCGTCTCGAACAACAACTCGGCCATCGAAAATGTGGTCGAGAAGCTGGCGAAGCAAGGGCTGGGATTTCTCACCGCCCTGCTGGGCAGCCGTGAGCGAAAGACAGCCTTCGTCGAGACACAGGCTATCGAGAAGGCAATTCCGGCCGAGATCGACTCGTGGTATTCGGCCGAAACCGACTCTCAGGAGTTCCTCCGCGCCATTCAGTCCGAGGCCAAAGCGTTGCAGACGATTTTCGAACGGCAGGAGCGGCTGGCTCGCGCCCGACAAGAGTTGACGGGACTCCAAACCGAGCAACCTCATTTCGAGCAGGAGACAACGATTGATCCCACCATCACGCTTCGTCGGCAGATGCCATCGGCCCGGCTGCTGATGCTGTGGAACGAGTTGCAAGCCGCAGTCGAATGGCAGCCGAACGGGCTCATTGACCGATGGCGGGAAGCTGTCCGATGGTTTCTGCTCAAGCGCCGGATCCGCCGCCTGTTCGAGGGATTCCCCCGCCACCCGGAGCGGCAGGATCTCCAGCGGTTGATCCCCCTCCTCCAGCGCAGTTACTACCAGGTCCGACAAGAGGAGCTCACGACGGAGATCGACCGGATTGAAAAGCAACTTGCCACATCGGACGCTTCGGCGATGGTGGCCCGGCTGAGCGACGACTCGATGCGTTACCTGCGCAGCCGACTGGCAGCCCGCTATGGCAAGGGACACAAGCGACCGATCTTCCAGCACATCACCCCCGAGCTGCTCAAGGAGTACCCCGTCGTGTTGAGCACGACCTTCTCCTCGCGATCGAATTTCCGGGCGGAGACGCTGTTCGACTACGTGATTATGGACGAAGCCTCGCAGGTGTCGTCCGAAACAGGGGCGCTGGCACTGATGTGCGCCCGCAATGCGGTGATTGTCGGCGATTCGATGCAGCTGCCCAACGTTATCACGGATGCCGACCGGCTCCGCATGCAGGCCATCGCCGCCAAACACGCGATCGATCCCCGCTACGACTGCGCCGCGCTGAGTTTTCTGGAGTCGGTCTGTCGGGTCTTTCCCGAAGCGCCGCAGACGCTGCTGCGCGAACACTACCGCTGCCACCCGAAGATCATCAACTTCTGCAACCAGCGCTTCTACGGCGGGCGCCTGTTGATCATGACCGAGGATCACGACGAGCCCGACGTCATCACGGCGTGGCGAACCACACCGGGGCATCACGCGCGGGGAGCGTTCAATCCCCGCGAGATCGAGACGATCCGGCGCGAGGTACTACCGTCACTCCCCTGCGAGCAGACCGAAATCGGCATTATCTCTCCCTACAACGAGCAGGTCAACGCGCTCCACCGCGAGCTGGGCGGAGGCATTGACGTGGCCACGGTCCACAAGTTCCAGGGACGGGAGAAGGAGGCCATCATCCTGTCGACCGTCGACGATCAAATTACCGCCTTCACGGATGATCCCAATCTGCTGAACGTCGCCGTATCGCGGGCCAAACGGCAATTCACGCTCGTCACCTCGAGCAACGAGCAGCCCGACAGCCGCAACATCGCCGACCTGCTGGCCTACATCGACTACAACGGCGGCAAGATCACGGAGAGCGCCATCCATTCGGTTTTCGACCTGCTCTACGAACCCTATGCCGAGGCTCGGCGGGAGTTTCTCAAGCGGCACCGCCGGATCTCGGAGTTCGACTCCGAGAATCTGACCTATGCCCTGCTGGAGCAGGTGTTGGAGGCGGACCCGGCATTCCGGCATCTGGGCGTCCTCTGCCACCAACCGCTGCGACAATTGATTCACGACTGGACGCTTCTCGACGACGAGGAGCGCCGCTATGCCTCGAACGGTGCCACGCACCTCGACTTCCTGATCTATAACCGGGTGAGCAAACGGCCCGTCCTGGCTGTCGAGACCGACGGCTACCAGTTCCACAAACAAGGCACCCGCCAATCCGAACGCGACCGGATGAAGGATCGCATCCTCGATCGCTACGGCCTTCCGCTGCTGCGCCTCTCGACCACGGGCACCGACGAAGAAACAAAAATCAAAGATCAATTATCGAAGATTGTGGAATAAATCCGTAGGACAGGCCACAAATAGCCATGACCACAATTATTTTTTGCTAACTTTGTAGAAACCTCATACAGCTATTGCCTTGTTATGAACGAATATATCCAATTCAAACACCTTCTGGAGTACTTTGTCTCCCATCTGGAATGGGCTGTCAACCAGAATCCGTCTCACGTCGGATACCAAACTTATATCGCCCCTATCCCCAATTTTAAATATTCCGGACAGGGGTATGCCGGCGCCAATATCCAACATCAAATCGAGAATTGGTGCCAGTATGGCAAAGATCTGATCCACATCAATATAGATGCAAGAGGTTATACGACGACGCGCTGCTACATGAATTGGAACTGGACCTGGATCAATGTCAGACCTCATTGGATCAACACGGGTGACACGTACCATATTGATTCCTTGTTTCTGACCCAGGAACAAGGCTCAAACGCCAAAGCGGAATTAACCCGCACTTTGAGCGAGTTAGGACTTTTCGACAATCAGGAGCCGAATGATACATTAAAAGATTTTTTCAACACCTACAAGGATATGCTGGAATCATTTAATGAGAAAGAAGAGATTCAGAGCTACGTTCAGCTCCTGAAAGCCAACAAGAATCTGATTCTTACAGGCGCTCCGGGAACCGGCAAGACCTATCTTGCCAAACAGATTGCAAAGGCTATGGGCGCCACCAGCGAAGAACAGTGTAAAATGGTTCAGTTCCACCCTTCGTATGACTATACGGACTTCGTCGAGGGTCTGCGGCCAGTTAAGAGCAATGCTTCGGACCAGATCGGATTCGAACTCCGGCAAGGTGTTTTCAAGCAATTCTGCGAAAAGGCGCTGGAAAACTGGGTGGATAGCCGGAAAAAACCGGAAGAGATATCGGCCGAGCGGATATTCAAAGAGGCGTATGAGCGTTTCACCGATGACATCCGAAACGGGGAGATCGCCGGAAATGAATTGCCGCTGCGATCCGAAGATGTGGCCATGAAAATCGTGGAAGTATCCGACAATAACAACATCATTCTCAAGACGAAGGATTCCGAAAGCGAAAAAACCTACACCGTCTCGTACAACCGCTTGAAGAAACTGTCGGAGACCTATAAGGACCTTAAAGCGCTGGACGAGATAACCAACATATACAAAGCGGTGACTGAGGCAATAAAGGGTTGTCACGCATCGGCCTATTGGGCAACACTCCATTATGTATACGAACATTATGTAGGGAAGGTCACGGCCGACGCAACTCCCGTCGAGAAGAAGAACTATGTCTTTATCATCGATGAAATCAATCGGGGTGAGATCTCCAAGATCTTCGGCGAACTGTTCTTTTCCATTGACCCGGGATATCGGGGAGAATCGGGACGGATTTTCACCCAATACCAGAATCTGGTGGAAGATTCTCCCTTCAACAATGGCTTCTTTGTCCCGGAGAACGTATATATTATCGGGACGATGAACGATATCGACCGGAGTGTCGATACAATGGATTTCGCCATGCGGCGCCGCTTTGCCTGGAAAGAGGTGAAGGCCACCGAACGACTCGGGATGCTGGATTCTCTCGGTGCTGACAAGACCGAAGCAATAACGAGATTGATCAATCTGAATGATGCGATTGAAAAGATCGACGGATTGAGTTCCGCCTATCATATCGGCCCGGCCTATTTCAAGAAGCTCGAACTTTATCAGAAAAATACCGGACAGAAATGGGAACTGCTGTGGAATTATCACCTCAAGGGTCTTCTGTATGAATACCTTCGCGGATCCGACGAATTGGAAGCCAACATGCAGATTCTGAAGGCTGCCTACGATTTGACAAAGAGAGACCAAGCTGAATCAGATGGTGAAAACTAATTCAGAGGTACGACAATATCGGATACGAGACTACGGGACAATTCCAGTCCCGGAGATCGCCGTGTCCGATATCGAAAACTTCCAACATTTCGCCAACCGTTCCATCCAGGACCTGTGTAATAAGAAGCATTCGAATCTGCTTATCTTCCCGGATGTAGAGCATCTTCTCAAAAACGGCATTGGAGAACAGTCCGTTTGCACGTTGGATGATACCCAATTGCAAGCCGGGGACCTCATGGGGTTCATCGGTCGAGGCAACAGTCAGCTGACCATCAACTCCCGGTTTGCAGCAGCAGATCAGGAGGATTATTTCCTGCATTACATGGTTCAGCGGGTTTTCGATATCAATCTGTTCGATCTGAAACACGCGTCATCGCAAAACCGGATCTTCGACTTCCTGACCCTTTTATTCCCTTACTACCTGAAAAGAGCGCTCAAACAGGGTATTTACAAAAAATACAAAACTATTGCGCACAACGATGCAAATGTCAAAGGAGTCATCGATATTTCCAAACAAATCCGACTGAATACTCCATTTACGGGAAGAATTGCCTACTCTGTTAAGGAGTTTTCCTATGACAATGAACTTACACAGTTGATTCGTCATACGATTGAATGCATCCGGACCACTCCGCAAGCATCCGTTCTGAAAGCGGACGCAGATACCGAGGCTTTTGTCTTGCAGATCTGTCAGATAACCCCATCCTACAGTCTACTGGCACGAAGAAAGATCATCTCCAGCAACCTGCGGCCGGTAACGCATCCATACTACGTCGCCTATCGTGAGCTGCAGAAACTTTGCATCCAGATTCTCACCCACCGAGGGCTGAAGTACGGTCAAAACAAGGATGACATCTATGGCCTTCTATTCAGTGGGTCCTGGCTCTGGGAGGAGTTTCTTTATAAAACACTGCTTCACGACTGTGGATTCCGGCATCCTCAAAACCGCTTGGGCAAAGGCAGCATCTACCTCTTCGAGAAGGCTTCCTCATCTGAAATGGAGAGATCCAGCCGCTGCAAACGATATCCGGATTATATCAAAGAGGACTTTATTCTGGATGCCAAATACAAGAAGCTGGATTCCGGGCACATCAATCGAGATGACATGCATCAACTCATTTCGTATATGTATGTCGAGCAGGCCTCAAAAGGCGGATTCATCCATCCACAACAGACGACACAGGTCCAACCTGTTGTAAGGACGCTGGGGGCGCTGCGCGGCTATGGCGGAACTATCCATCTCCTCGGAGTACCGATTCCAGCCAAAGCAAAGTCCTATCAGGAGTTTACCGAACAAATGCTTCAAACCCAGCAGAGACTAAAACAAGCCATAAAGAATTTGGAGAGTTAATTGTCGCGCCCAAGTTAGGGCGCAGCTATCCAACAGGAGACATTGCGAGATCCGACAGAGGCAATTGGAGATATACTCAACAGCGCAGCAATCTCACTATCAGAATAGGACAAGAACATTCAACCAAAGTAATTTGCTCTCCTAACAAGACTTCTTCCGCCTGTCAAAGTCTGAAGCATACCGCAACTTGCTTCTCTCGCGTGCAACTAATACAGTCCGCATCAAATCCAGTTTCGCCCTCCGAGACTTGACACTCGCTGCAATCTGTATCGCCACCTCACCTGGATTTAAGACATCAACTGCTAATATGTTATTCATAGATGCCATCGACATCCAACAACGAACAAAATATTATTCTTTATAAAAATCCATATTACTCCTGAAATAATACCCCCCAATAGTTGATCACGGAGAAAAAGATCATGATGTCCAGAAAAAATTGCGCCCTGAATAAAAAAGTCGGGCCCCGAAAGATCGGAACCCGACTGCCCTATCCACAAAGTGTGACGGTTACTTCTTCTTGCGATACCCGCACTTCGGACATACACCCTCCTCGTTGAGTGCAACGCCGCACAGCGGGCAGCGGTCGATGTCGTTCTTGGTCACGAACTCAGCCGAAGCCGCATTCACACCGCTCGTGAAGGTGATCTTGGCGATGTTGAGCTTATCCTTCAGCAGGTCGTAGACAATCTTGATCATCCCCTCAACCGTCAGCGTCTCCTTCGTGACTACCAGACGGCAATCGGGATAGGCAGTAGCCAGCTCCGTCTTGAAGGCCGGGCCCTTCATCTTGTTCTGCGGGTGTCCGTTGCGGATACCCTGCTTCTCGTAGACGTCCAGAACGGCCGGCAGCAGCGGATCATCCTCGCGCAGAACCAGCGCATGGTCGAAATTCCGGAGCACGTCCCACGCTACCTTCTGAATCTCGTTGCAGGGGTAAACCATGTTCACACCCGCCTCGATGCTATCCTCCACCTCGATGGTCAACTGTCCCGTGTGGCCGTGGAGATATTGAGCCTCTCCTTGAAAACCGTAGAAACGGTGTGCATACTGCAGATCGAATGTTGTGATACTTCTCATAACAAATTGCGGTTTTAAGTTAGACATTCTTTTTCAGTGTTACCTGTACCTGTACTTTACCGATCTCCTCCGTCGGGAAGTGTTTGCGTTCGAGGTATTCGCGGATCAGCTGCGAAAGCTCCGGATCCGCATAGTCCTCGATCGACTTGCCGTCGAAGAGGTGATGGTGCTCCGCCACCGTGATGTCGTAGTAGCACTTCCCGGTGTCGGGGTGATAGATGAACGACAAAATGTTTGCCGAACGGAAGCTGTCCAAAATCCGATAGATGGTCGAAACGGTCACCTCCTTGTTGCGGGACTGGACCCGTTCGATGATATCCTCCACCGTGGCGTGGCGCAGCTCCTGCATCGCCTTGTAGACCTCGCGGCGTTGCGGAGTCAGCTTCAGCCCCGCCTCCTTGATTCTTTGCAGTCCTTCGTTGTTCATCGTTTTGTTTCTTTCTCTGGTGCAAACATAATGCAAATAATTCGCATTTGCAAATATTTCGCATTTATATTTTCGAATTTAGGGTAAGATCCCCCTCAGACATCTCTACGGCCACCCTGCGGATTAAGCGCACCAACAGACCATCTTCCCGATTTCGAAGTTTGCCAACTGCCTCAACGTTTGTTGCCGCCTGCACGGACAAATCTCTCCAATCGGCAGCCCGTTTATCTCCCGAAACGCACTATTTGGAGTAACCGGGTAAACGATATTTTTTTATATTTGCGCCGATTAGATAGATGACCGACATATGAAATTCGAGGCTAAACATCTGTTCATCCTGCTGTTGCTGCTTTCGGTGGTGATTCAATGCGCGTTCGGCAATTTCCCGTTTGCCTTCTTCGCCTTCCCGCTGGATGCACTCATCGCCCTGCTCTGGATTGCAGGAATGGTGTATGCCTACAAGGAAAACCGCTCGTCGCGGTTCGTTCAGATGTGGCTCTCGCCGCAATGCACCTACTGGACGCTGGGCTGGCTCATAGCCGGCAGTCTGGTCATCGGGCTCTTCCCGCAGCTCTCGGCCGCAGAGGCAGCCGAACGTTCGGGGCTGCTTGCCCGGCTGGGGTGCTACCACTTCACCACCTCCTGGATCTTCGTGGTGGGGCTGTTCGCCCTGCTGACCCATCTGGGGATGATCACCCTGCGGCGAGGCTTCCGCCCGGGGCGCAACCGCTGGCGCTTTGTCCTCAACCATGCCGGGCTGTGGCTGGCACTCTTTGCCGGCGTGGTGGGAAGCGCCGAGGAGCAGACGCTGCGCATCCCGGTCTTCCGCGACCGGCCCAACAACGAGGCCGTCAGCGAAGAGGGGGCCAAGATCTACCTGCCGAAGGAGTTACAATTAAACGATTTCACGGTGGAGCACTACGCCAACGGCACTCCGCGCCATTTCTTTGCCGAGATCTCGATCGACGGGAAGCCGGCCCGGCTGGAGGTCAACCACCCCTATGCGGCCAACTGGGCGGAGGACTACTACCTGACCTCGTACGACGTGCAGTCGGAGCAGCCGCGCTACTGCGTAGTGCAGATCGTCCGGGAGCCGCTGAAATACGTCATGTGGCTGGGCGTGGTCATGATGCTGTGCGGAGGATGTCTGCTGTTTCTGGCCGGCCCGAACAGACAAAATAAGGAACTTTGTGAAACATCGCGGTGACGAAAGACGTATTGTAAAAGTGTGCGAGTATGATGTTCACGTGGGATAATTTCGATTGGTTCGCGCTGGTCTCCATCGTACTGTGGGCAGCCGGCGCTGGGGTGGCGTTGTTCAGCAAGGAACGACGCCGCTGGGCCATTCTGCTGACCGGCGTGGGCACGCTGGTCTTCGCGACATTCATTGCGGGGTTCTGGCTCTACATGCAGCGCCCGCCACTGCGCACCATGGGGGAGACCCGGCTGTGGTACTCCTTCTTCATGAGCGTATCGGGACTGCTGACCTACCTGCGGTGGCGCTACCCCTGGATCCTCAGCTTCTCGACGGTGGTGGCGACGGTCTTCGCCCTCATCAACATCCTGAAACCCGAGATCCACGACCAGACGCTGATGCCCGCCCTCCAGAGCCCGTGGTTCATCCCGCATGTTACGGTCTACATGTTCTCCTATTCGGTGCTGGGGTGCGCCTTTATCCTGGGCTGCATGGGGCTCATCAAACGCCGGGCCGACTACCTCGAAGCGACCGACAAGCTGGTCTACACCGGACTGGCCTTTCTGACCGTCGGCATGCTCACCGGTTCGATCTGGGCCAAGGCGGCTTGGGGCCACTACTGGAGCTGGGACCCGAAGGAGACCTGGGCCGCGGCGACGTGGGCGGGGTATCTGCTCTACGTTCACCTGCGTCTGTTCCGCAAAAACGCCTCACGGCCGCTCTACTGGATTCTGATTGTTTCGTTCCTGGCGCTGCAGATGTGCTGGTACGGGGTCAACTACCTCCCGGCAGCCCGGCAGAGTGTTCACATGTATTCACGTTCTTAGTTATATAAACTGTTTAATTTTAATTCATTTGTTATGAAAAAAGGCTCAAAGATTATTCTATCCGTGCTGGTAGTAATAATCGTGCTTTGCGTCGTCTACCGACTGGTAAACAAGGCACCGTCGGCCGACCTCGAAAGCAATGCGCAAATGGAGCAGATCGTGGCGAGCAGCGGATGTATCTCCTGCCACTCGGCCGATCCGAAGCTGCCTTTCTATGCCAACTTCCCGGTAGCGGGCAAGCTGGTGCAGGAGGATGTGCGGCTGGGCTACCGTTCGTTCGACATGGCTCCGATGATGGAGGCGCTGAAGAATGGAGAGAAGATCAACGAAGTGGACCTGGCGAAGGTCGAGAAGGTGATTGCCGACGGAACGATGCCGCTGGCCAAGTACTACCTGATACACTGGGGTGCGTCGCTCACGAACAAGGAGACGCAGATGGCGCTCGCATGGGCCAAGTCGCAGCGTGAGGCCTTCTACCCCAACCCGCTGGCCGACCAGGAGTGGGCGAACGAGACGATTCGCCCGATTCAGGACTCGGTGCCGGTGGACATCCGCAAGGTGATGCTGGGTAACAAGCTCTACAACGATACCCGTCTGTCGGCCGACAACACCATTTCATGCGCCTCGTGCCACGGTCTGAACACGGGAGGTGTCGACAACAAGGCCTTCTCCGAGGGTGTTGGCGGACAGCTGGGCGGTGTGAACGCCCCGACGGTCTTCAACGCCTACTACAACTTCGTGCAGTTCTGGGACGGACGTGCCGCCACGCTGGCCGATCAGGCTGCCGGACCTCCGGTCAACCCGGTGGAGATGGCCTGCAAGTCGTTCGACGAGATCTGCGAGAAGCTGAAGGCTGACACCGCATTCAGCAAGGAGTTCACGGAGGTCTATCCCGACGGCATCAACCAGGCCAACATCACCAACGCCATCCAGGAGTTTGAGAAGACGCTGCTGACGCCCAACTCGCGCTTCGACAAGTACCTCAAGGGCGACAAGACGGCCATGAACGCCGACGAGATTGCCGGATACGAGCTCTTCAAGAAGTACAACTGCGCCACGTGCCACGTCGGTGAGAACATGGGCGGACAGTCGTACGAGCTGATGGGCATCAAGCGCGACTACTTCGCTGACCGCGGTACGGAGCTCACCATCGAGGATAACGGCCGCTACAAGGAGACCAAGGACGAGCGTGACCGTCACCGCTTCAAGGTGCCCGGACTGCGCAACATCGCCCTGACGGCCCCCTACTACCACGATGCCACGCAGGCTACACTGGAGGATGCCGTCGTTTCGATGGCCCGCTATGAAGTGGGTGAAGAGCTGACGCAGCAGGAGGTCGACCGGATGGTAGCCTTCCTGAAGACGCTGACCGGCGAATACCAGGGCAAGCTGCTGACCAACGACAACTTCCCCGAGACGAAATAAGGCACATTGCCTCATTCTCAGCCCGACACGTTCCAACGTGCCGGGCTTTTTTTCATACCGCCGGATCACAGGCCCGGCAAGAAATTCCCGCCGGCGCCCGGACAAGCGCAGGTCTATATCATCAAGTTTCTCCAAAACCTCCACGAATCGCCTACATCCGGAGAAAAAGTTTCTCCCTTAACCGATACCGCTTTATCGATTTCTCAATTTAATTGCTTATTTTTATGTGGTAGAATAGACACCACAGACGCGCTGGTTCCGAAAAACTCCACAAACGAAGAATCCCGTCCAGCGCCAAACGCAAAAACATGAAGCGAATTTTACTGGGTATACTGACCTCACTGATCATCGGAGGCGTCTCGGCACAAGAGCGTCAGGACCGGATCGACTCCATCTATTACAACCGATCCGGAAAAAGCGCGGCAAATCCCGTATTTGCCGAATATCTGCGCATCGCACTCTATCCGGCAGACTCGACAGCCCGCAAAGAGTACAAGGATTTCTATCTCACCGGAGAGTTGCGAAGCGAAGGATATTTCCTTCGTATCGATTCGCTGGACGACAGCCGTACCCTCTTCGACGGCGAGAACAGCAGCTATTACAAGAGCGGGAAGATCTTCGAGAAGAAGCACTATGCGAACGGGCAGCTCAACGGCAGTTATCAGCAATACGACGAAAACGGGAAGCTGAAAATCGACGCCTGCTACCTGGATGGGAAACTGTCCGGTCCATACAAAACCTGCAACGAAGACGGCTCATTCCGGATCGTGGAATACAGCGAAGGAGAGCCGCTTCACGATTATTATCTGCGCACTGACCAGCAAGGCAACACCCTCAAATTCCGCATGGCCGACGACATGCCCATTTGGGAGACACCTGCCATTGCGGAACGAGTCACGAATTTCCAGGACGGCACGCCATGGGAGACCTATTTCAAAAACGGGCTGATCGTCTCCCTGACGAACTCCATCGTCCGGGATTACGGGAAATGGCATCGGATCGGCATACTGATCGTCAACAACTCGACCATCCCGATCGAGTTTACACCGGAGACCGACATCGTGGCTTATTCCGCAGACGAGCTCAACCAGACGACCGATCTGCCGATTCTGACCTATGACAACTACATGAAGAAGATCAAGCGAAGTCAGGCCTGGGAAGCAGCCCTGATGGGATTAAGCGAAGGGTTGGCTACGGCCGGAGCCGGTTATTCGACCTCCACGACCACGGGATACAGCAGTTACGGCGGCTACACCACCTATACCACCACGACGTACAATCCGACAGCAGCCTACATCGCCAATCAAGCCTCCCAGCAACGAATTGCCGATTTTGCCCAAGCGCAGGAGAACGAACGAAACATCAAGCAGATGGGCTACCTGAAACGATATACCATTTATCCAGGCGATTCCATTTGCGGGTATATCTACGCCACATGGATAAAGGGAAACCGAGTGGTCTTTGTCATCAATATCGGCGGTGCCGAATACCTCTTTGAGTGGGGGTTCGACCGCAAAAACTCCTACCTGCTTAATCACTAAACGGATCATACGATCCTCGGGAAACCCGGATTATCATTGACGGGAAGTCCCCGGCCTCGAAACCGGGAAAGGCGGGCGGTACCAACTTGTCCGATAACCGCACCCAAACCGCCAACGCCCCCATCCGAATCTCCAGGCCCCGGCGAAAAAATCCGCCGCCGGGGCTTGGAGTTCCCGCAAAAATTACTACCTTTGCTCATGGAGTCACACCCCTCCGGCGACCCGCTCCAGCGAGGGAAAAGAACCGCCCAAAATCGGACTCCAAACCCGAGTTTTACATTTTTCCGAGAATATCGGACACAAGAAATGAAGCGTCAAACAAGGTTTTGCCGCCTCTTTACAGCGTGTCTTTTCGTGGCATCGGTTAACGTCGTAACTAACAGAAAATTAACGAGTTACACCGCTTTTCTGCTCCGGAATTTTGAAAGTCGGGGAATAATGGAGACTTTTGTGACCCGCAAAGGTATCCTTCGTCCCGCCGGGGCGGAGGATAAGAGGGAATCGGGTGCGAATCCCGGACAGTTCCCGCTGCTGTATGCGCTTTATGCCGCAGGCGAATCGTCGAGCCACTGTCCCGCGGGGGACGGGAAGGCCGCCTGCGGGTCGGTGCGAGTCAGAAGACCTGCCTTTGCGCATGCAATGTCGGCCCTGCGGGGAAACGGGGCCTGTTGTGAAACGTATATACTCATATTACAATGGATTACACGCATATTTCCATCATCAAACGTGATGGTAAAACCGAGCCTTTTTCTCTGGATAAAATCGTCCGCGCCATCACGAAGGCCTTTCGCGCGGGCGGCATAACGGACGAGGGGCAGGCCGTCGAGCAGATCGCATCCGACGTGGCGGCGGCAATTACGAAGGCCGATATTTCGGTCGAGGAGATTCAGGACATGGTCGAGGAGCGGCTGATGAAACGCAACCCCTCGATCGCCAAACGTTATATCATCTACCGCGAGTGGCGCAACGTCGAACGCGACCGCCGCTCGTCGATCAAGAGCGTCATGGACGGCATCGTGACCGTTGAGAAGAACGACATCAACCTTTCGAACGCCAACATGTCGTCGCACACGCCCGCGGGGCAGATGATGACCTTCGCCTCGGAGATCACCAAGGACTACGCCCTGAAATATCTGGTGGGCGTGCGCCACGGCCGCGCCCACCGCGACGGGGACATCCACATTCACGACCTGGACTACTATCCCACCAAGACCACGACGTGCATTCAGTACGATCTGGGTGACATCTACGAACGGGGATTCTCGACGAAGAACGGCTCGGTGCGCACGCCGCAGTCGATCCAGAGCTACGCCACGCTGGCCACGATCGTCTTCCAGACCAACCAGAACGAGCAGCACGGCGGGCAGTCGATCCCGGCGTTCGACCATTTCATGGCCCCGGGCGTGCTGAAAACCTTCCGCCGTCACCTGACCGACATGACGCTGTTCCTGTGCGGCGTGCGGGGCGGCGTGACGCTGGAGCGTGCCGAGCTGAAGGCCCTGGTTGCCGAACACGTGCCGACGATCGAACCCTGCGAGACGGCGGTGGGGCGTCTGTTCGCCGCCCTGCGCCAGTCGGGCGTGGAGGTCGCCGACGAGGACATCCGACGCATCTGGCGGCAGGCATACGACACGACGCGCCGCGAGACCCATCAGGCGATGGAGGGATTCATCCACAACCTCAATACGATGCATTCGCGCGGCGGCAACCAGGTGGTGTTCAGCTCGGTGAACTACGGCACGGACTTTTCGCCCGAGGGCCGCATGGTCATCCGCGAACTGCTTTCCGCCACGATCGAGGGGCTGGGGCACGGCGAAGTGCCGGTCTTCCCGATCCAGATTTTCAAGGTCAAGGAGGGCGTTTCGTGGTCCGAAGAGGACTATGCCGCAGCGGTGAAGGACTTCGACAAGGCGCTGGCCGGGGAGATCAAGTTCAAAACTCCGAACTTCGACCTGCTGATCGAGGCGTGCCGCACCACGTCGGTGGCGCTGTTCCCCAACTTCATGTTCCTCGACGCACCGTTCAACCGCCACGAGAAGTGGCGCATCGACGACCCCGACCGCTTCCGCTACGAGGTGGCGACGATGGGGTGCCGTACGCGCGTCTTCGAGAATCTGCACGGCGAAAAGTCGTCGTGGGGGCGCGGCAACCTCTCCTTCACGTCGATGAACCTGCCGCGGCTGGCCATCGAGGCGATGCGCGAGGCCGGGGACATGATTCCCGACGGCAACAAACACGCGATCCGCAAGGAGGCGCGCGAAATTTTCCTCGAATCGGTGCGCAAGACCGCCACGATGATGGCCGAGCAGCTCTACGAACGCTACTGCTTCCAGCGCACGGCCCTCGCGCGGCAGTTCCCGTTTATGATGTCGAACGATGTCTGGAAGGGCGGCGGCCGGTTGCAGCCCAACGACGAGGTGGGCGACGTGCTCAAGCACGGCACGCTGGGCATCGGCTTCATCGGCGGCCACAACGCGATGGTGGCGATTTACGGCGAAGGCCATGCGACCTCGAAGGAGGCGTGGCAGACGCTCTACGACGCCGTGACGGTGATGAACCGCGTGGTCGAGGAGTACAAGGCCAAATACGGGCTGAACTATTCGGTGCTGGCGACCCCGGCCGAGGGGTTGAGCGGGCGCTTCACGCGCATGGACCGCAAGCGTTACGGGGAGATTCCGGGCGTCACCGACCGCGACTACTACGTCAACTCGTTCCACGTCGACGTGCGCGAGCCGGTTTCCATCGTCGAGAAAATCCGCCTCGAAGCACCGTTCCACGCCATCACGCGCGGCGGGCACATCACCTACGTCGAACTCGACGGCGAGGCCCGGAAGAATCCCGTGGCGATCCTCAAGATCGTCAAGGTGATGCAGGACGAGGGGATCGGCTACGGCTCGATCAACCATCCGATCGACACCTGCCGCAAGTGCGGCCACCGCGGGGTGATCTACTCGAAATGCCCCGTCTGCGGTTCGGACGACATCCTGCGCATGCGCCGCATCACGGGTTACCTGACAGGCAGCCTCGAATCGTGGAACTCGGCCAAGCAGGCCGAGGAGCGCGACCGGGTAAAGCACCGGTAATTTCGATTCTCACCGGCATCTTTTGCACTTCCCTTGCGGGGCGAAACAGTTACATACGTTCGTATGCTCCTGCTTCGCCCCACTTCACGAAGCCCGAAAACCGCTTTGCGATAATCGAAATTGGCGGCCCCCTGTCCGCCCGCCTAAAATCAAAATTCACCCGGCGGAAGAATCCCTTTTTGCCGCCATCTCCGGTCGCGTGCGGCAAGTCCCCGCCTAAAGTTTAGAGGTGGATCAGATTTGTAAACACGGCGTTCCGCCGTGAATCGCGACCGACGGTGTTGTATTCATGTTATGAAAACGCAATGGAATTATTAAGAATCATCGGCATCTATCCCGAAACCATCTCCGACGGTTACGGGCTGCGCTATGCGATCTATTTCGCGGGGTGCGCGCACCGTTGTCCCGGCTGCCACAACCCCGAGAGCCACGATCCCCGGCGGGGCGAGCCGCTGACCGTGGAGCGTGCCGAAACCATCTGCGCCGCAATCGCCGCGAATCCGATTCTCGACGGGGTGACGCTCAGCGGCGGCGATCCGCTGTTGCAGCCCGAAGCCATGGCAGCCTTTCTGCGGCTGGTGAAGGAGCGCACCGGGCAGAACGTCTGGTGCTATACGGGCTATACGCTTGAGGAATGTCTGGCCGACCCGGCCCGCCGGGAGTGCTTGCGGTGGATCGACACGCTGGTCGACGGCCGCTACGTCGAGGCGCTGCGCGATCTGTCGCTCGATTTCCGGGGGAGTTCCAACCAGCGGATCATCGACGTCGGGGCCTTGCACCTGTTCGGATAGGTGTATGAAAAAAGAGCTGCAAATCCTTGCAGCTCTTTTTTATGCGCGGGTTATCTCTACTGACGCTGGAGGTCCGAATTGTCGGCTACGACCATGTTTTTGTCGATGCGCAGCGTCACATTGCCGTCGACTTCGATCAGCAGGGTGGTCTCCTTGATCTCCTTCACGACGCCGTAGATGCCGCCGGCGGTGATGACTTTGTCGCCTTTTTTCAGACCGTTGCGGAACTCCTGCATCTGTTTGCGGCGCTTGGCCTCGGGACGCCACATGAACAACCAGAGAACCAGCACCATGAGGCCGATCATAATAATGAAACTGTACTGCTGCATGAATCCCGGTTGAGGCTCTATGGGGACCGTCTGAAGAAAATTAATCATAATTGTATTCGTTTTAAGTGTTTATTCCATTGAACGAAGCAAAGGTACAAATTATTGCCGAATAAACAAGGATTTATTTTATGTCCGCTTCCACGAACAGCCGCAGGGGCCGCTGTCCTCCCGCCAGCGTGATGTCCAGCGCCTTGAGTTGCCAGCCCCGTTCGCCGCGCGAATCGAAGGTGAGCGTCACCTGCCGTGCGTCGCCCGGTGCAATCGGTTGTGCGTCAAATTCGAGCGTCGTGCATCCGCAGCTGCGCCGGTAGGAGGCGACGGCTACGGGACGGCTCGCGTCGTTGGCCAGCCAGAGGCGCAGCACGGCGATTTCGCCGGACCCGAGGCGTCCGAAACGCACGGTGTCCGTGCCTCCCGTGGTGAGAATCGAATCCGTTAGCGAGATAATCCGGCCCTTGCGTTCGACCGCACGGGGAGATGTGCCGCAGCCAGCGGCGAGTGCCGCCAGGGCGAGGATCGCGAGCATGCGGGTCATGGCCGGCAGGGGTCAGATCAGGCCGCGGCCGGCCTTTTTGATGCGTCCTTCCGCGGTCAGCGACTCGACGATCTTGTCCAGCACGCCGTTGATGAAGGTGCTGCTGCCCGGGGTGGAGTAGTATTTCGAAATTTCGATCCACTCGTCGAGCGTCACCTTGACGGGAACCGACGGGAACGAAGTCAGCTCGGCCATCGCCGTGCCGATGATCAGGTTGTCCATGAAGACGATGCGCTCCACGTCCCAGTTGGCCGTGAACTTCTCGATGTAGTCCTGGAAGGCGGAGTAGTTGACCAGCGACTTTTCGAACAGCGTCTTGACGAATTCGGGGTCCTCGCTGCTTTTGAACTTCGCGGGAACCTTCAGTTCGGTGTGCGAGACGCGCAGGTTCGAAAGCGTGCGCAGGACCATGATCACGATGTAGGGAAGGTCGTCGGTCCAGAGGATCGACATCTCCTCCAGCACGTCGTCCAGCGCCTCGCAGCTCTGCAACTCCTTGAAGAAGTCCTCGAGCAGCTTTTTGTCGTCGTCGAACGAGCGCTCCTCGCGCTGCATGTAGTCCTTGTAGTAGTCGCTCTCGGTCAACTGCGCGTAGAGCGTGCGGATCAGTTCGGGATAGCGTTCCCAGCCCAGTTTGCGGGCCGCCACGTGATCGTTCACCGCGTCGCTGTTGGCGATGGTGCGGATCACGGCGTTGTCCACGAACTTGGTGTTGGGGTTGAGGTCTTCGAATGTCGGCAGTTTCTTCTGTTTGGCCAGCTCCTGACGCTGTTCGGCGTAACGCGCGATCTCCACGGGGAGGATCAGTATCTGGAAATAGAGGTCATAGGCCTTGTCGACGGACGCCATCAGCGTTTTTTCCGACGCCATCATGTTATCCGCGCCCGATTTGAGATGGGCGAACAGCGCCTTGACGACCTTTATACGGAGTAATCTTCTGCTCAACATTTTTTTAGAACGATTTTTAACGGCCGCAAAAATACAACTAAAAATCAAGAATAAAAAATTAAGCCGGGAGAATTCTTTCTCCGGGCGATTTCCGCGCGGCCGTCGCGGCGGATTCCGGCGTATCCGAGAAAACGGGAGGCGCGATGGCCTCCCGATGCTGCAACTACTTTTCCCGGATCGACTTTTTCTTGCCTACATGACTTTGATAGACACAATAAACGATTCCGGCCACGAGCAGGACAAGGATGCAATAGCCGGTGCTTCGGGCGCTGGCTTTGAGCATGCTTTCGAGAGACATTTCCAGATAGAGAAGCGCGAAGACACAAAGGAAATAGATGAAGCAGGCGCCCATGTTTCGCAAGGTGAGGAACCGGGAAATACTCAAATCGTCGTCTTTCGTCTCTTTTGCATCGGGAACCGGACACGTATCGGGACGTTTATCCGGACCCTTTCTGATTCGGTTCCAAAAATAGACGGCCGAAAAGATCACGATGCTTACGATCGTATAAATGATGATGCACCGCACGAGGCGTCCCGGAGAGCAATCTTTTCCGGGTGTGGGCAGAAACGCTATAATCATCAGAACGACGTAGAAATTAGCCAATCCTTTGAGAAACACTTTCAGCTCGGTTTTGTTCATGGCAGATTCATTTTAAATTCCCTCTTCGGCCTCGCCTCCGAAATAATAGCAATGGCGTTTTATATTGGTCCTAATTTAGGACATTGGATTTTGAAATAAAAGAGGCGAACGGATAAATAGAAAAAAATATACTGAATTGCGAAAGAAATATACTCTGCCGACCGCCTGCGGGGCTCTTTGCATCCTGATTTTTAATTTTTAATTCTTAATTTTTAATTTGCTTTTGCCTATCTTTGTCCCCGTATGGAACAATTGGAAGAAAAACAGCCTTTCGACGTGATCGTCATCGGGGCGGGCGCTGCGGGCATGATGGCCGCGGGTACGGCGGCGCGCAGCGGCAGGCGCGTGCTGCTGATCGAAAAGATGGAGAAGTCGGGCCGCAAGGTCCGCATCACCGGCAAGGGACGATGCAACGTCACCAACGCGCGTCCGGCCGAGGAATTCGCCGATCAGGTGCGCACCAACGCCGAATTTTTCAAGGTCGCGTTCTCGGAGTTCAACAACCGGGCGGCGATCAAGTTTTTCGAACGCGCAGGCGTGAAACTCGACATCGAACGCGGCGACCGGGTCTTTCCGCAGAGCGGCAAGGCGTGGGACATCGCCAACGCCCTGCTGGAGTTCTGCGTCGAAAACGGCGTCAAGATCATCTACAATACGCGTGTTACGGAGATTCTGACCCTCGGGGACCGGGTCTTCGGTGTGAAATACATCAACCGGCGCGGTTTCGAACGCAAGGAGGAGTGCGCGCAGGTGATCCTCGCCACGGGCGGCGTCTCCTATCCCGCGACCGGATCGACGGGCGACGGCTATGCCTTCGCCGCCGACCTGGGCCATACGATCGAGCCGCTGCGTCCGTCGCTGACGCCGCTCTTGTCGTCGCACGCCCAGATGAGATACCTCGACAAGGTGCTGCTGCGCAACGTGCGCGCGACGCTTTATGTCGATAACGAACCTGTGCGCGAGGAGTTCGGCGAGATCGGGTTTTCCGACCGCGGCATCGAGGGCGCCGTGGCGCTGCGCATGAGCCGCGACGCGGTGGACGCCCTGATCGAAGAGAAGCGCGTGAAGCTGGTCCTCGACCTGAAACCCGCGCTCACGGAGGAGGTGCTGCACGAACGCATCGCCCGTGAAATCGCCGGGCTGCAACCCAACGAGTTCTTCGGCGAACTGCTGCGCAAGCTGGTTCCCAAGCCGCTGGTGATGCCGCTGGCGCAGGAGGTGGACATCCGTGCGAACTGTTACGTCGGCAAAATCACCGAGGAACAGATCACGCGTCTGGTGCGTACGCTCAAGGGACTGACTTTCCCGATCACGGACTATGCGCCGTTCGAATACGCCGTGGTGACGGCCGGCGGCGTGCGCTGTGACGAAGTGAATCCCTATACGATGGAGTCGCTGAAAGTCAAAGGGTTGTATTTTGCCGGCGAGGTGCTCGACATCGACGCCAATACGGGCGGTTACAACCTCCAGATCGCCTTTTCGACGGGCCGCCTGGCCGGGTCGCTGAAAAAATAGACGTTATGAAGATCGTCGGCCATCCCATTTCTTTCCGGTTGCCCGGGCGGGTTTCCGAACTGCGCAACCGGCTCTCACGCGCCCGTTATTTCCGCGGTCACGGAGTCCATTCGCCGTTCGTCTACGACATTGTGCGCAGCGTCTTCATGCGCGACGACCTGCTGCCGGGCCGCCGGGACCTGTACGAAGCCCTGCTCACGGCGGGCGTTTCCCGCCGTCGGGCGGTGCAGTTGCAGAATCTGATGATTCATTGCGGCTATACGACCTTTGGCCTGAATCGTGCGGATGCGGAGTTCTGTGTCGTGACGCGGGATTTGCCGCGGACGGAGACGCTCGCCTTGGTGCGTGCGGCGGCCGAAGCGGGGCATACCGTGGCGCTGATGTCGCCCTACGACGGCTGCGAACGGCAGGCGCTGTGCGGGCAGATTGTCGCGGGACACGCTTCGACGACGGTGGATAACCGCGGTTACCTGCTGATTTTCAACAACCATTTGCCGAAACAACATTTCAGGATATGAAGGTATACACGAAAACGGGCGACAAGGGAATGACCTCGCTGATCGGCGGCGAGCGGGTCTTCAAGACCGACGAACGGGTCGAGGCTTACGGCTCGGTCGACGAACTGGCCGCTTTCACGGCCCTGCTGGCCGACAACATGCGCGGCGACGCTGCGCTGGCGTCGTCGGTCGGCGACCTGAACCGCATTCTTTCGCGGCTGATGTCGGTCGAGGCGCTGCTGGCCACGGGGCAGTCGGGGAGCGACAAGGTCGCTCCGCTGGACCCGGAGACCGTTGCATGGCTCGAAGGGCGCATCGACGCCATGCAGGAGGTTCTGAAACCGATTGATAAATTCACGATTCCGGGCGGAAACGCCGTGGTGTCGATGTGCCACGTGTGCCGCACCGTCTGCCGGCGCGCCGAACGCGCCGCGCTCCGTGCCGACGCCAGATACGGCGTCGACTCCACGGCGCTGGTCTGGCTGAACCGGCTTTCGGACTATTTCTACCTGCTGGGACGCACCCTCACGGCCCATTATGCCGTCGACGAGGTCCTGTGGATTCCCTGACCTGGCCGGGTATGTAAAATGCGAAGCGGCACATTCCGGGAATCGTGCCGCTTCGCATTGATATTATTTTGAGGCCGCCGGCCTCAAAATCGCTTTTTAGTATTCCTCCTCGTTGAAGAAATTTATTTGTATTGATTATCAGTATATTATACAACAATCAATGAATTTTGCGCAAACAAACCGCACCGTCTGAGACGGTCTGAGGCGATGGGTGGAAAAGGGAGGACAAACAAAATAGAGTTCATCAGATTATCTGGCTATGTATCTTTGGATAAGTTTGTCTTTGTAGTATATTTCTATAATGTTCCCATAATCTTTTATTATCCTTATATCTGCTGGATATAGAGCAGAAAGTCCTTTGATATAATCTAAAGCTCTTTCTACTGGCCAATTATCATGGTCGCACCATGTCATATTTAAACCTCTATTGTTAATAATCAACAATAGATCATCAAATGTTATATTTTCCATAATCTGAATTTATATTGTTTACCATTTTGAGTCACAAAAATACACATAACTAATATATATATCGAAATACAATTACTATATTTGCGTGTAACGCAAAAAAAGTGAGAGTGTGATGGCTGATATAAATAGACTTAAAGTCGTTCTGGTAGAGAAAAAACGGACCAACAAATGGTTGGCCAAACAGTTGGGAAAAGATCCTGCAACTGTCTCAAAATGGTGTACAAACACTTCACAGCCCGATTTGCAGACTTTGACCAAGATTGCCTTTTTGTTAGGTGTTGAAGTCCGGGATTTGATAAATAAGAACGCAGACATATATGAGAGTTCCGAAGCAATTCAATAATATAACAGAGCGTGTCATCGATGATTTGAGACAGGTATTGTCGTCGGGCAATAGCCAGGTCTCTATCGCGGCAGCCAGCTTTTCTATTTATGCCTATGAGGCTCTGAAAGAAGAGTTGGAGAAGGTAGAATGTGTAAATTTCATCTTCACATCTCCCACATTTACTACCGATAAAACTGAGAAGCAGAAGCGAGAGTTCTATATCCCTAAGTTGAATCGAGAGAGAAATCTTTTCGGTTCTGATTTTGAAATAAGGCTCCGTAACCAACTTACACAACGAGCCATTGCCAGAGAGTGCGCAGACTGGATTCGTAGAAAGGCCCTATTTAAGACGAACATCACTCACGGCTCCATGAATACCTTCCTCAATATAAGGGAAGGAGAAGAGACCTACACCTATATGCCTTTCAATGAGTTCACCACTACAGAACTGGGATTGGATCGAGGGAACAATATCTGCCCGATGGTTGTAGGTATGCCCAGCCATAGTTCAACAGATATGTTCCTAAAGAACTTTGCCGAACTCTGGAAGGATAAGGAGAAATTTCAGGATGTGACAGAGAGTGTTATAGAAAATATCGAGACCGTTTACAAGGAGAATGCTCCTGCCTTTATTTATTTTATCACCCTATACAATATCTTCAATGAATTTTTAGAAGACATCAGTGAGGATGTTCTACCCAACGAAGCCACAGGATTCAAAAGCAGTGTAATATGGAATAAGCTGTACAGTTTTCAGCGTGATGCAGCCTTGGCAATCATAAACAAACTGGAAAAATATAACGGCTGTATCCTTGCTGACAGTGTTGGTCTGGGTAAGACCTTTACGGCTCTTTCGGTTATCAAGTATTACGAGAACCGAAACAGAAATGTACTGGTACTTTGTCCGAAAAAATTAAATGACAACTGGCAGACTTTTCGTTCCAACTATAAGAACAATCCGGTATTGGCAGATCGTCTGCGTTACGACATTTTGTTCCATTCCGACTTGTCAAGGGATGGTGGATTGAGTAATGGTCTTGACCTGGGACGAGTGAATTGGGGGAACTATGATTTAATCGTCATAGACGAAAGCCATAATTTCCGCAATGGCGGTCAGTTTGACAATGAAGACGATGATTTCAAGGAAAACCGCTACGCCCGACTGATGAACAAAGTCATACGCAGTGGTGTAAAGACCAAAGTGCTCATGCTCTCGGCTACTCCGGTAAACAATCGTTTCAACGATTTGAAAAATCAGTTGCAACTGGCGTATGAAGGAAAGGCTGAAAACATCAACAATTTGCTGGATACGGATAAAAGTATAGACCGGATTTTCCGGGATGCCCAGACGGCTTATTCCAAATGGACTAGACTACTGCCGGAACAAAGAACGACGGAGAAACTGGTAGATTCGTTAAGTTACGATTTTTTTCAGTTACTCGATGCCGTCACTATTGCCCGTAGCCGTAGCCACATTATCAAATACTACAACACGAACGATGTAGGCAAATTCCCTACACGCCTGTCTCCGCTGTCTCGCAGACCGAGACTGACAGATTTAAGTGATACGATTACATTCCGCGACATTGCCGAGCAGTTGAATAACCTAAATCTTTCCATCTATACGCCGTCCCTATTTATCTTCGAAAGTGCAAAAGATAATTATGGAATCGACTATCAAGGTGAGGGTCTGACCATAGACGGTCGAGAGAAGGGAATCCGGAAATTGATGGCTATTAACCTGTTGAAACGCCTGGAAAGTAGCGTCAATTCTTTCCGCCTGACCCTGATAAGGATACACGATTTTATCAAAGATTCTATTGCCGCCATTGACAAGTTTGAAGAAAGCGGAGCAGGAGCCATTGATATCACCGACTTCACAGAAGACTTCGACAGCGAAGATACCGAAAATGATCCGTTCGTAGGGCGTAAATCCAAAATCAATCTGCGTGATATGGATTATGTAAGGTGGCGGCGCGACTTGCAGGCGGATGTCGATGTATTGGAGCTGCTTATCTTCATGCTGAAAGATATTACGCCAGAGCACGATGCCAAATTACAGCAGCTGGTAGCAGATTTGAAGAACAAGTTTGAACACCCGATTAATGGCAACAACAAAAAGGTATTGATATTTACAGCCTTTGCCGATACGGCCAACTACCTGTACGAGCAACTTTCCGGTCGAATCCTGAATGATTGCGGATTGCACACGGCTTTGATAACCGGTAGTACCGAAGGTAAGAGCACCTTGCCGCGCATCAAGTGCAGCTTTAACGACATACTCACCTATTTCTCACCTGTATCCAAAGATCGTGATGCCATTCACCCCAACGATACAAGAGAAATAGACGTGCTAATTGCTACCGACTGCATCAGCGAAGGACAAAACCTGCAGGACTGCGACTATCTTATCAACTACGACATTCACTGGAATCCAGTGCGCATCATTCAGCGCTTTGGACGCATCGATCGTATCGGGAGCCGCAACGAAGTCATTCAGCTGGTTAACTATTGGCCCGATATGGAACTCGACGATTACATCAAGTTGAAAGGTCGTGTCGAGAGCCGCATGAAAGCGACAGTTATCACCAGTACCGGTGATGACAACCTCTTGTCGGTCGATGAAAAAGGCGATTTGGAGTACCGCCGTAACCAGTTGAAGAAACTTCAGAACGAAGTGGTCGATATCGAGGATATGGATACCGGCGTCAACATCATGGATTTGGGTCTGAATGAGTTCCGTCTCGACTTGCTGGCCAACTTGAAGGAGCATCCCAACATGGATCTCACCCCATTTGGCATGAGTGCCATAGTCGCCGCCTCCGACTTGGTAGAACCGGGTGTCATTTATGTACTGAAGAACAAGAACAACGGTGTGAATATCGACCGTTCCAACCTGTTGCACCCTTTCTACATGGTTTACATTTCGCATACCGGCACCGTTATCTGCGATCATCTGTCTCCCAAGAAACTGCTCGACAAGATGCGTTACGCCTGCAAAGACAAGACAGAGCCCGACATGACCCTCTGCAAACAGTTCAACAAGGAGACCCGCGACGGCAAGAATATGCGTCATTACAGCGACCTGTTGCAATCGGCCATAGAGAGCATTATCACCGTCAAGGAAGAGAGCGACATAGACGATTTCCTGAATGGGGTGCAGGGCAACCTGTTTGCCGGTGAGATACGCGGTTTGGACGATTTTGAGTTGATAACATTCTTAGTTATTAAATAGATATGAGGAAATTTACCGACAAAGAAAATAAATGGATAAAGGAATTTGTAGAACTCAAAGAGAAAGGGTTAAGCCACGTACAAGAGTTACAAGTAGCCAAAATATTGCGTACTAAGTTTTCTTTCTTTGCTCTTAAATGGACATACGGGGAAAAGCCGCAGATTTCCTTATACAATAGAATGGAAGATAAGGATAAGGCAGAAAAACAATACTATGATATCTGTGATTTCATCTATTTTATCAAAGAATTAGAGTCTCTTGGCTTTATTGCTATACAAAAATTTTATTCAGAAAAGGAAGATGTTGGATATAATGTTTTGTATGATAGAGATAAATATATTTATGACGAAAAAAACGATAAATTTAGGCCTACTGAATGTACCGATTTGAGTTCCTTTATTTCCGGAGACTCTTCTGGTAATGAATTCCCAATGGAGAACATGGGCAATGGCGTTTATGGCTTATTCCAAATAGGCCAGACTCAAAACATAAACCTTGATTTTGCATATGATCTGCAAAAATATGGATTAGGGATAATTTACCCATTGCCGTTAGCGGTAGATTATGTCAATAACGATTTCAAAACATTAGAAGAACGATATAATAACACAGAAATAGCAGCGACCTTAAAATCTGTTAAATGGAGCCAAATAGCAGTATGGATTGCTGTTATTGCATTATTTTCATCTGTAATTTTTGACATATGTCAAATGTGTTCTTCGCAAGAAATCGATCCTGACCAAATTACCACGATTGAAAAGGCAATAAAGGATAACCATATAGAGGAGCCTTTGACGGTTGAAATTAAAGATACGATTTTGACTAAACCAGTAAGTGTTAATGAGCAAACAACCTCTTTCCACCAACGGTTAAGTATCCCATCAAAATAGCTTATGTACGGCCTTCCCATATCAACAGAACGAAAACGGCAGTTGCCCAAGAAGGCAATTTATGCTAAATTTGACCTGACAACAGTCCAGCGTGAAAGTTTCGATGCCGATGTCGCCCGCATCGATATTGTGGCGGTGGTATCCTCGGCAACGATACCGGCATTGAGCGAAGGCGTCGAGGTGAAGGAGTTTTATGTCCTTGATGTGCATATGAAGCGCAGGAAATACGATGCAAAGAACATCTTGCTGCTGACCAGGCTGATTGCTCAGAATATGGTTTTTGCGCTGCGATATGAGGATCAGGTACAGTTTGCCATCTTCCACACCAGGCTGTTTACAACCGCATGGCAAACCGCCGAGCAAGCTACCTTGCCGCTGTCAGGGCTGAACCTCGATGCCGTTTGGGAGAATATCGTGAAAGCAATTGGCCATATCGAGGTGACCGATGGCCAGACCTTGACCGAGCAGATAGCCGATAATGACCAACGGGCCAAGTTACTTGCTCAAATAGCAACACTCGAGCGTAAAATGGCCAACGAGAAACAGCCTCGACGCAAACGGGAATATTTTGAACAGATTAAAAAACTAAAAGAACAGATATAATGGAGAAAATATACTTATCCAAAGCCTGCGAAAAGATTTTGCGAGCCATTAGAGACAAACAATATCATGATATTCCCAAAAGTGACACGGAGGATTTATTGCTTCTTGAGCAAAAAGGTCTGATTAATGTAGTCTGGTGTGAGCTTGGATATGCGGTTATTGTTAATCTTAGTCCCAAGGGTATTACATATTTACATGTTAATCCCAAACTTTGCAATCCGTCTATTTTTGACGATAAAAAGTTCTGGATAAATACGGCAATATCTTTATTAGCTGTTATTATATCCATATTTGCTTTGCTAAAACAATAAATCGATTATAGTATCATGGACAAACTGAAAATGCATAGCCTTGATGTAATAGGCTCCAACATAGAGAAGATACAGCTGTTGTTCCCGAATTGTGTGACGGAACGATTGGGTAAGGACGGCAAGCCCGAGTTGGCTATCGATTTTGAAAAGTTGCAGGCCGAATTGTCAAACGAGATTATCGGCGAGGGCGAGGAGCGCTATCAGTTTACTTGGCCCGACAAGCGTGCTGCCAATCGACTGGCAAATACCCCCACGACGATGACCCTGCGCCCTTGTCGCGAGGAGAGTGTGGATTTTGACCATACGCAGAACCTCTATATCGAGGGAGACAACCTCGATGTGCTGAAAGCGTTGCGCGAAACCTATCTGGGTAAGGTGAAAATGATCTATATCGACCCGCCCTACAACACCGGCAACGATTTTGTCTATAACGACGATTTTGCACAAAGCCGTGACGAGTTTGAAGAGACCAGTGGACTCTTCGATGAAGAGGGCAACCAAACCATCGACCCGATGCAGCGCAATACCGAGAGCAACGGCCGTTTCCATACCGACTGGCTCAATATGATCTATCCCCGCTTGAAAGTGGCCCGCGACCTGTTGTCGGACGACGGGGTAATCTTTATCTCGATCGACGACAACGAGGTAGAAAACCTTAAAAAAATTGGTAATGAAATTTTCGGAGAATCCAACTTCGTTGGACAGTGGAATTGGTTTAAAAGTGCAACTCCTCCGAATCTATCATATAAAATAAAGAAAAATATCGAATATATTATTGCTTATGAAAAACATAAAGATAATATTCGATATTCAGGGCTGCAGAAAGTTAGCTCGAGTAGCGACCCTTTTACTAAACCTCAAAATTCGTTGAAGGTCCTTACATTTCCAGCAGGATCTATCCAAACGAACTTGAAAGATGGTGTATACTCTAAAGGAATATATGGAACAGATAAGTTCCCGAATGAGTTGCTAAATGATTTGATTGTTGAAAATGGGACAAACTCAAATGCTGTATCTTTTCGTAATAAATTTATTTGGGTTCAATCTACTTTAGATGAAAACTTAAAACAAAAACTAAAAGTATATTTAAGTAAATCATTAGTATTATCATACAAACGAGCTGAATACAATCCAGAATGTCCGCCTAATCTCATTGATCAAAATGTACAAGTGTCAACGACAGAGCAGGCTGGTTATGATTTAAATTCTTTATTTGACAAAATTTCAGTTTTTGATTATCCCAAACCTGTATCATTACTGACCTATTTATTAAGATTTAAGAATGATCCATCTTCGATTGTTCTTGATTTCTTTTCCGGGTCTGCCACAACGGCCCATGCCGTGATGCAGCTTAATGCCGAGGATGGGGGAAACCGCAAGTTTATTATGGTTCAGTTGCCCGAAAAGACCGACGAACAGAGTGAGGCCTACAAAGCCGGATACCCGAACATCTGCGAAATAGGCAAGGAACGCATTCGCCGTGCCGGACAGAAGATAAAAGAGGAAAACAAGGACAAGGAGGGAATAGAAAAACTTGACACCGGATTCCGCGTGTTGAAACTTGACTCCTCCAATATGGAAGAAGTCTATTACACCCCGCAGGAGTTTACGATGCAGTCGCTGTTCAGCGAGAATGTAAAGGCCGACCGCACGGGCGAGGACCTGTTGTTCCAGGTGATGCTCGACCTCGGCATAGAACTCTCGGCCAAGATCGAGACTCGACAGATCGCGGGCAAGACCGTTCATCTGGTAGACGACAACTATCTGGTGGCTTGCTTCGACCGCGATGTGACTGAAGCCGCCATAAAGGAAATAGCCCAGCTGCACCCGGTCTATTTCGTCATGCGCGACGCCTCGGCCGCCAACGACAATGTGATTGACAACTTTGAACAGATATTTAAGGTTTATAGTGAAGATACAGTAAAAAAGATATTATAAAAAGAACAATCACGTAACGAGAATACATTATTTTTGTAGGAAAAGAAAAACTTACAGATATGATACTAAAGAAAATTAAAATACGAAATTTCAGATGTTTCAAAAATTATGAGATGAACTTTAAAACAGGAATAACTGTACTTATTGGTAAGAATGGTGCAGGCAAAACCTCATTGCTCAACGCCATTAGGTATGGTCTAAGTGTCTTTTTCTCAAATGACAGTAAGATGGGTGATGATTTACTCATCTTAGGGAATCCCGACTTAAAGGTAATCTCTACTACTCCAACTGATTTTTATAGAGAACGTAATGCAGATATGCCTTCGGCCGATTTGAATATTGGCATGGAAGCTACATTTAATAATGTTTCTTTACGGTGGGAGTATTATAAGCGCTCAACTTTTGGCGCCTCTCTCTTTACAAGGAAATACCAAGATGCATATAGAGCTATGATGAATGAGTATCATCGTAGTAATCAGTTACCTATATTCGTTTTTTATTCAGACTCTTTCCCTCATGTGGGAACAAAAATTAGTGATTTTGCCCGGACTGCCATAAAGAATCAAGATAGTATTATACGAAACTTTGCCTATTATAAATGGAGTTCAGAAGTAGCATGTACTTCGATATGGCAGAATAGATTTGTTAATTCGTTATTGAAAGTTTTATCACTTAATGATGGCGCTGGAGATGTGATGCGTGAGGTGGAATATGTGAAAAATAAACTCAAACAGTTTTCTAAACCTATCAATACATTGGGGACGGATAATGATGAATTTATTATTGAAGATTGCTTCCCTTTTGTTGATAATGATACTTTGTCTTTGTATTTGCGTTTGCAGAATGGAAAGGACATAATGTTTGACAATTTACCAGCAGGATATAACCGTTTGTTTTCTATCGCTTTTGATTTGGCTTATCGTTTGTTCATCTTGCGTAAAGATAATGAAGAGGAACCCCAAGGTATTGTTATTATAGATGAAGTTGATTTGCATCTGCATCCCACATTGGAGCAAGAAGTGATTGAACGTTTGCGATGTACTTTCCCTTCTATCCAATTTATTGTTTCTACTCATTCTCCTCTAGTTCTATCTAATTTAAAAACGATGAACTCCGATAACATAATATTCAAGATGGAGGAAAATGATGAACAACCTAAGGAAATGCCCGATATGTATGGCATTGATTATTCATCTGCAGTATATGATTTCATGGAAACTCCCTATGTCGACTCGGATGTACATGAAGAAGTAGAAGCTATTATACGCCTTGAGCGTCGAGGAAAGCATGAACTGGCGACCAAACGGAAGGAAGAGTTGAAAGAAATGGTTTCGGAGACTCAATTTAATAATTTGATAGAGAAAATAGAAAAACGTTTGGCGGATAACTAAATTTTGAATTATGCAGTATATATCCAAGTATGATTTCAAAAAAACAGGTCATGCTATCATTCGGCGTTTTTTGAGGACACAATGGGATAAAGAGGCTTGCTGTTACTTTAATTTGGATTATAATCAATTGAAAAGAGATAAAGTCTTTAAGCACCAACTGATAAAAGAACAACACGGCTTCTGTTGTTATTGTATGAGGTGCTTGAGGAAAGAAGAAGTAACATTGGAACATGTCATACCTCAAAAGATAAAGAGTCCAGATCCGAAAGTGGAGATTAAATATTATGCTCAATTTGGCCGTCTAAAAAGACGGCTTGTAAAGTACATGGAATCTATTCCTAGAGATAGGAAATTGAAGGTTCCTCCTTATCCACATAGTATAGCCTATGAAAATATTGTTGCATCTTGTACCGGGAAGGTATATGAGGGAGGTGGAAAATATATTTTGCACAAGTGTTGTAACAACTTTCGAGAGAATAAAAAAATCATTCCGTTTTTCTTTATACCTGAAATAGATATTAAAGTGGGATATAGAAGAGATGGAACCATAGATTGTCCAGAAAGATTGGATAATACTGTGAAAATTCTGAATTTGGAGCACCGTTCGTTAGTCTTTATACGTAAAATATGGGCTGCAATTGTCATGGCTAAAGTTTCATTAAAAGACGTTCAGACGGCCAAGAATGATATTCAATTAAGAAAGGATATCATTTCAGATATTGATATAAAAAAAGAAGAAAGGGATCAATTGGGGAATGACATATATTGGAACCTGTTAAATGAGTTTTGCTGGTTTTATGGGTATTATCAGAAAAAGTTAGGATGAAATTTAGGTTTAAAATACAGCAATACCAGACCGATGCCGTAGAAAATACGGTGGCGGTATTTCAAGGACAACCGTCACATACTCTGTCGACCTATCGCAGGGACTTGGGAACCTACCGAGATCAACGGATCACATACAAGGAGGAAGAGACCGGCTACGGTAACCACCGTTTGGAACTGGACAAACAGACGATGCTCCGGAACATCCGCTTCGTACAGAATTTATACGATATAACCCCTTCGGAAACCCTGGCCAAAGGAGTGGCTCCTGTAAATCTGGATATAGAAATGGAGACCGGTACGGGCAAGACCTATGTCTATATCAAGACGATGTTTGAGCTGAACAAGCAGTATGGGTGGAGCAAATTTATTGTCGTGGTGCCCAGTATAGCCATTCGAGAGGGTGTAGCCAAGAGTTTTAGCATGCTGGAAGAGCACTTCATGGAACTCTATGGCAAGAAAGCCCGGTGGTTTGTTTACAACAGCAGCAACCTGCAGCAGTTGGACAGCTTTTCGTCAGACTCGGGATTGAGCGTGATGATTATCAATACGCAGGCCTTTGCAGCCTCCATGAAAGAGGGAGGCCGCAGCAAGGAGAGCCGTATCATATACTCCAAACGCGACGAGTTTGGAAGCCGCCGACCGATTGATGTGATTGCGGCCAACAATCCTATTGTCATTATGGACGAGCCGCAAAAGATGGAGGGTGATGCCACTCAAGCCGGTATCAAACGATTCAATCCGCTGTTTGTGCTGAACTATTCGGCTACACACAAAACCAAACACGACACGGTCTATGCACTCGATGCATTGGATGCCTACCGCCAGCAGCTGGTAAAACGCATTCATGTAAAGGGCTTTGAGTTGAAGAACCTGCGGGGTACAAGCGGTTATATGTATCTTGACAGTATCGAACTCTCACCCAAACGGCCGCCTATGGCCCGCATTGAAATCGAAACGAAAACGGCATCGGGCACCATAGTGCGAAAAACAAAAACTTTCGGTACTGGGGACAGTCTGCGTGAAGAATCGGGATTGGCCGAATATGAAGGGTTTACCCTGTCTGAAATCAACGCCAAAGGTTATGTTATATTCCTGAATGGCGTCATGCTGTGGCGAGGTGAGGTAATCGGAGATACAAGCGAGTTGACGATGCAGCGCGTGCAGATAAGGGAAACCATTAAGTCGCACTTTGAGAAGGAACGCCAGTTGTTCAAGCGGGGTATCAAGTGCCTGTCGCTCTTCTTCATCGACGAAGTTGCCAAATATAAGAGCTACGACGAAGAGGGAAATGAAGTGAAGGGCGTGTTCCAAAAGATATTCGAAGATGAGTATGCACGCCTGGTAAGCGAAGAGTTCCAGATATGGGACGAGGATTATAATGAATACCTGCGTCGGTTTACACCTCAAGAGGTGCATCGAGGCTATTTCTCGATAGACAAGAAAACGAACCGTGTCATCGATGGAAAGGTAGAGAAGAAGACCGGTCTGTCGGATGATATATCGGCCTATGACCTAATATTGAAAAACAAGGAACGACTGTTGAGCTTTGACGAACCTACCCGCTTTATCTTCTCACACTCAGCATTGCGTGAGGGATGGGATAACCCGAATGTATTTCAGATCTGTACGCTTCGACACTCCAACTCGACCACAGCCAAACGACAGGAAGTAGGACGTGGCCTTCGCCTTTGTGTGGATAAAAACGGCATCCGTATGGATAAAGAAATGTTGGGTGAAGATGTGCATGAGATAAACAAACTGACGGTCATCGCCAATGAAAGTTATGCCGATTTTACCAGTGCGTTGCAGAAAGAGACCCGCGAGGTGTTGCGCGAACGTGCCGCCAAAGCAACCGTGGCCTATTTTACCGGCAAGCAGATAAAGATCGGAGAAGAGATTCATACCATAGACGAATCGGAAGCAAGCCGCATTATCATCTATTTGGAAGACAATGGCTATATTGACGGAGATAAGCATATTACACCTGAATATCGTGAGGCTATAGCCAACGGCGGCGTGGCTCCGTTGCCTCCGAAGTTGCAACCGATAGCCGAGGGAGTTACTCGACTGATCAATTCTATCTTTGACCCGAAAGTTCTCGATGATATGGTGGTGGAAGAGAAAACCACTATCCCGGAGAATAAGTTGAATGAGAATTTTGGCAAAGAAGAATTCCAGGCACTATGGAAAGAAATCAACCATCAATATGTTTACACGGTAAGCTACGACAGCGATGAGTTGATTGAGAAAGCCATTCTGCACATCAATGCGGAACTGGATGTAAAACAACTCCGTTATATCATGATTGAAGGAACGCAGGATGAAAAACAGGTAACAGAATTTGGCGATACCCGATCACAATCACATCAGCTGACCGATGTATGTACCTCGACAGTTCGTTACGATCTGGTGGGTGATATTGCCAAGGGGGCAAACCTCACGCGTCGCACGGTCGTGAAAATACTGCAAGGCATCAAAGAAAGCAAGTTGTATTTGTTCAAAAATAATCCCGAGGAATTTATCCGGAAAGTTATCAGCATCATCAAGGAACAAAAGTCCACGATGATTGTAGAAACAATCCACTACAACATGACCGAGGGGAAATACGACAGCAATATTTTCACGGTAAAAAGTAAAATAGACTTTGACAAGGCCTACGAAGCTAAGAAACATATAACTGACTATGTATTCAGCGACAGCAAGGGAGAGCGGCAATTTGCTCATGATCTTGATGAAGCCAAGGAGGTTGTAGTATATGCCAAGTTGCCGCGGACCTTCCAGATACCGACTCCGGTTGGGAATTATGCACCCGACTGGGCTATTGCCATGGAAGTAGATGGAATAAAGCATATTTTCTTTATTGCTGAGACTAAGGGTTCTATGTCTTCAATGGATCTGACTAAGATAGAATTAGCTAAAATAGAATGCGCAGAAAAGTTGTTTAACTCTATTTCTACAGCCAAAGTAAAGTATCATAAAGTAACTTCATATAGTGACTTGTTGGACGAAATGGGTAAAGAGTGTTAAAGCAGCCAAATAGGAGAATAGCAAAACACAAGTTTATTTGCAACCATAGATAGACAAGCCCAAATGATGTCAGGCGAGTAGCTTATACGCCAAGGCTTGTCCAGGCAAAGACTGGAATCTTATAAAGAAGATGAATTGGAGGCGTAGTTGTTCAAAATTTCCGAACACTGCGCCTCCTGATTCGTTATGATTATCTGCGTATAATTTTTCTTTGAGACTTATGAACGACTTCTGCGGTATGTAGCAGACACCTTCTCCGATACGCCTCTTCCTCCTCATCCGGCCTTCTTCCGTCCCAGCGAAGATCTGAATCGGAGTTGCCACTGCCTCCGCCGGATGAAACAGCGACAGGCTGTCCGCCAATCAAAGCATCAGCGATAGAGAAGATCCGTTCCCGTACAGAAGGCTCAGCCAACTGGTCAAGAAACGTCCGCATCTGTTCAGCCTGATTGTCGTTGAGAGCCGTCAGTCGTGCATACTCCTGTTGCAGCCATTTA
>ULPX01008224.1_pt1 | contig 36691 bp, 33 predicted proteins | sample 1953911 | NCBI WGS metagenome assembly ULPX01 (sample SAMEA4835640, study PRJEB28245) | human gut metagenome | biome: gut microbiome; material: fecal sample | place: Denmark | collected 2008 | reverse complement strand
TGCCGGAATTGGAGAATATGTATCGTCAGGAACAGCTTCATAATATGTCTGTGATACTGAATGGGCTTCCTTCAGACCATAAAGGCTACGGTTATGGCTACGGTTATGGTTACGGTTATGGTTATGGTTACGGTTATGGAAACGAGAGTCATAGCCATAACAGAAAGCGTAAAAGCTTGAAGAATCTTTTCTCCCGTTTTTTGAAACGTTCATAAAAGCCAAATGCTTGCGACACATTTGGTAAAATAACTTTTCCACGTTTTTCAACTCTGATTTTTTATTGATCTACGATAATAACAAATAAAGATACGAATATGGAATTACGTACAGACTATTCCGATGTTCATTTCCAGGACAATGGCAAGATTAAGTTACTCATCATTGTTGGTACACGGCCGGAGATTATCCGTCTCGCAGCAGTTATCAACAAGTGTCGTAAGTATTTTGATGTAATTCTTGCCCACACAGGTCAGAATTACGATTACAATCTCAATGGAGTATTCTTCCATGATCTCAAGCTTAAGGATCCTGAAGTTTACATGGATGCCGTGGGTGATGACCTTGGTGCAACTTGTGGCAATATTATCAACGCATCTTATAAATTGATGTTAGCAACCAAGCCTGACGCAGTTCTCGTACTTGGCGATACTAATTCTTGTCTGAGTGTAATTAGTGCGAAGCGTCTTCATATCCCGATCTTCCACATGGAAGCCGGCAACCGTTGTAAGGACGAATGTCTCCCTGAGGAGACAAATCGTCGGATCGTAGATATCATCTCCGATGTCAATATGTGCTACTCCGAGCATGCACGTCGTTACCTCGCAGAATGCGGACTCCCACGTGAACGTACATACGTCACCGGTTCCCCTATGGCAGAGGTACTTCATGAGAACCTTGCAGAGATCGAAGCATCTGATGTACACAAGCGTCTTGGTCTCGAGAAAGGTAAGTACATCCTTCTCTCTGCCCATCGTGAAGAGAATATTGATACAGAAAAGAACTTTATATCACTCTTTACCGCTATCAACAGGATGGCGGAGAAGTACGATATGCCTATTCTCTACTCTTGCCATCCACGTTCACGTAATCGTCTGGCAGTATCAGGCTTCCAACTTGACAAACGTGTCATGCAGCAGGAGCCTCTTGGATTTCATGACTATAACTGCCTTCAGATGAATGCATACTGTGTAGTGTCTGACTCCGGTACACTCCCTGAGGAGTCAAGCTTCTTCATATCTGTAGGACATCCTTTTCCTGCCGTCTGCATCCGTACTTCTACGGAGCGTCCGGAAGCCCTTGACAAAGGTTGCTTTGTTCTCTCAGGTATTGATACCAAGGGGCTTCTCCAGTCGGTTGAGCTTGCCGTAGATCTCAATACCGATGGTAATTATGGTATCCCGGTTCTTGACTATACCGATTCAATATCTACCAAAGTGGTTAAGATTATCCAGTCTTATGTAGGTGTAGTCAACAAGATGGTTTGGCGTAAAGAAGGAATATAAAAGATGAAAGTATTGGTAACCGGAGCAAAAGGCTTTGTCGGTAAGAACCTTTGTGCTCAACTCAACAACATCAAGGATGGTAAGGTAAAGTGCTATGGCAATCTGACTATCTCTGAAGTATATGAGTATGATATAGACTCAACTCCAGAGGATTTGGATGCTTGGTGTAAGGATTGTAACTTCGTCTTCAACCTTGCCGGTGTCAACCGTCCGCAAGATCCAAAGGAGTTCATGGAAGGCAACTTCGGTTTTGCTACAGTTCTCTTGAATACTCTCAAGAAGTACAAGAACAACTGTCCTGTTATGATCAGCAGTTCTATCCAAGCTACTCTTGCAGGTCGCTTCGGTACTTCGGAATATGGCAAGAGCAAGAAGGCTGGCGAGGAGCTCATGTTCCAGTATGGCAAAGAGACTGGTGCCAAGGTATTGGTTTATCGCTTCCCGAATCTCTATGGCAAGTGGTGCCGGCCTAATTACAACTCAGCTGTAGCCACTTTCTGCAACAACATCGCCAATGATCTCCCCATCACAGTCAATGATCCATCAGTAGATATGGAACTTCTTTATATCGATGACCTTGTTGAGGAAATGATTTGCGCGTTGAAAGGCGAAGAGCATCATTGCGAGTTTAATGGCGTAGAAACAGTCTTCACTTCTGATGGTCGTTACTGTGCTGCACCTGTCACCCATCACGTAAAGTTAGGTGAGATAGTCGAACTCTTGCATCAGTTTGCGGAGATGCCAAAGACTCTGATGATTCCAGAGATTCCAGCTGGTTCATTTGCAAAGCGTCTGTGCAGCACTTATCTTAGCTATCTTCCTAAGGAGAAAGCCATCTTTGACTTCAAGATGAATGTGGATCCTCGTGGCAGTTTCACCGAACTTATTCACACTCTCAACTGTGGCCAGGTAAGTATCAATATCAGTAAGCCAGGAATCACTAAAGGTGAACATTGGCATCATACTAAGTGGGAGCAGTTCATCGTAGTAAGTGGTCATGGCTTGATTCAGCTTCGCAAGGAAGGTGCGGATGAAATCTTGAACTATGAGGTAAGTGGAGATAAGATTCAAAGTGTTATCATGCTCCCCGGCTATACCCACAATATTATAAATCTGAGCGAAACTCAGGATTTAGTTACAGTAATGTACTGTAACGAAATATTTGATCCGAATCGTCCGGATACTTTCTTTGACAAGGTAGTAAAAGAATAACAAATAAAAACATCATACATTTATGTCAATTTTTGCAGGTAAAACCCTTATGATTACCGGTGGCACAGGTTCTTTCGGTAATGCTGTATTAGATCGTTTCCTTGATACAGACATCGCTGAGATTCGCATTTTCTCACGTGATGAGAAGAAGCAGGATGATATGCGTCATGAGTATCAGGCAAAATATCCTGAATATGCAAGCAAAATCAAGTTCTTCATTGGTGATGTTCGTAATCTTCAGTCATGTAAGAACGCAATGCTTGGCGTTGATTACATTTTTCATGCAGCTGCCCTCAAGCAGGTTCCTTCTTGTGAGTTCTTCCCAATGGAAGCTGTTAAGACTAACGTTATTGGTACCGATAACGTCCTCACTGCTGCCATCGAAGCAGGTGTGAAGGCCGTCATCTGTCTCTCTACCGATAAGGCTGCATACCCTATCAACGCTATGGGTATCACTAAGGCTATCGAGGAAAAGATTGCCGTAGCCAAGTCACGCTACTCTGGCGATACTAAGATCTGCTGTACCCGTTATGGTAACGTTATGTGCTCACGTGGATCCGTTATCCCCTTGTGGATCGACCAAATCCGCAATGGCAACCCTATTACCCTTACTGAACCTAAGATGACCCGTTTCATCATGTCTCTAGAAGAGGCTGTTGATCTTGTTCTCTTCGCTTTCGAGCATGGTCAGAACGGTGATATTCTCGTACAGAAAGCCCCTGCCTGCACCATCCAGACCCAGGCTGAGGCCATCCGTGAACTCTTCAATCATCAGTATTGTTCTGCCAACGCCAATGTCAATGACGAAGGTCCTGAAATCAAGGTGATCGGCATCAGACATGGTGAAAAACTCTATGAGACGCTTTTGACAAACGAGGAGTGCGCAAAAGCAGAAGATATGGGTAACTTCTATAGAGTGCCTGCTGACAACCGAGGTCTTAACTATGACAAGTTCTTCACCGAAGGCGAAGCCGAACGTAACGTATTGACCGAGTTCAACTCGAACAATACCCGCTTGCTCAATGTAGAGGAGACAAAAGCCAAGATTGCAGCTTTGGAGTACATCCAGAACGAGCTTGCGGGTATTCCAAACCTTGCTAAATAAGCAATGAGTATCTCTCGTAACTAGCTTGTACATTCAGGAGATAATGGAACAAAGCATTATCGGCACTTGGCGTATATGAACTTGATGATCTTGTAGCCTATGCGGTATTCTTAAAGCGAATAGCTGATGAGTTGTCATATCTGATGTATTCAGTTGGACTGGACAAAACTTCAAATCAAATACGATGCTGATTGGGGAAATATATCAAGAAAACTAAAGTTAAGAGCGATCGAGAAGTAACACTTCAAGGCTATGTTAGACAAAGGTATGTAGAACCAATACCAAAAGATCAAATTGAAAAACAATGAAGCATTTAGGTGTCTAATATAATGTTGCTTTATGGTGTAATTGTAGTAAGCTCTCCTTTTTATTTTCATGTTAGAGACCGACGCAGGGATACTGGGAGAGATACTGGTTTGAATCCGGTTGAAATACAATTATTTTCTATTGTAAACGCGATATGTTAGATCAAGCAAAATAAATTATTAAAGAATCTTTCTAAAAAAACAGCAGATATGCTTGAAATATTGCTTGAAGGTTTTTCATTCATATATGAGCCGTAAGACGGTAGGTTTAAAAGCTTTATAATGTAATGGAGGTAAGTGCCTAGAATGGGGTAATATACGTTAACTGGGAATGGGCAGCCTACTGTATGCAGCATTATCAATATGACTTGTATTTCTTTCCAGCTCGGAGGTAAGTCATATCTATCAAAAGAAGCAAATAGAAAAACTATTAAAATGAAAGCAAAACAGATGAGCAAGAGATCTTATAGAATCGTGGGTTGATAGCTACAGAAACTATCATAGAAACGAAGGTCATGATACTTTCAAAAATTACATTTGCCAACCTGTAGAGGTTGATACAGACGATGGTATTGGACAGGCTAAAATCTCTCCAGAATTGGACATACTGGAGACCGCGAGATTAAAAGAAATAGCCCTAAGATTTGGCGTTGTTGTCGAATGATGATGACTTTTAATAAAAAGAGGTTTTCAATAATAAGTATTCTTGTCACTTCTACTCTCCTCAGTTGTAGCACCTCAGAAGAGGAGTCTATAGAGCCAAGAGAGACTTAGGATTCAATACAAGGTGAAGATGTTGGATCCATCTTTGTCCTATTAGACAATACTCCATACGAGATACTATTGAATACACCGAGATTCGATAAACTAACTATTACAGTTCTCCCCACTTTTGAAGAAACAAAAAACAACATTATAATGAATCCACTTAGTAAATTAAGCAACTGGTACTTCTCGCGCAAGGCATTACCCTATTGGTGCATCCTTGTCATGGATTGTGCTGCTGTCTATATTTCAGGTCTTTTCGTCTTTTACCTCCAGCATGGAGGTATGGAATTAACACAACACTTTTGGCAAGTTATTCTTGGGCTCGGAGTGTGTCTTGTGGTGTATATCATGGCGTTTGTAGCCTTTCACACTTTCCATGGTGTGATGCGCTACTCCAGCTTCGTTGATCTTCATCGTGTAACCTACAGTACCGCTGCCGCAGGCATAGGTGTATGCTTCCTCCATCAGGTGCAGGTGTATGCCCACCTCACCCCCTACATGCTCGTTCCACGCTTCGATAGCGCCATTATGCTCTTCATCATGGCTACTATGTTCATGTGGGGGCTTCGAGTGCTTGTCAAGTCGATGCATGACACCTACCGTGGCGACAGCAGTATCCAGAAGGTCTTCATCTACGGATGCATGAGTGGAGGTATCGCACTCGCTAAGAGCATCAAGAACGAGAACCCCCAGCGCTATCGCCTCCGTGGCTTCATCACTACCGATAAGTCTCTCAACGGCTCATGGCTCTTGGGCGAACAGGTGCATCTCGATGAAGATACTGTAGTAGAGACTATGAAGAAGTACAAAGTAACTGCACTTCTCGTATCACCCCTTCAGACCGACCACTTCATCACTCGTACCACCCTCATCGATGCCCTCATTGCTGCCAATATTAAGATTATGATGGCACCCGCAGGAGCTGAGGAATGGGATGGCAAGAGCGAACTCACCCATCAACAATTACGGGAGGTTGAAATTGAAGACCTCCTTCCTCGCGAAAAGATTGAGGTTGATATGGATGCTATTGGTGCAATGCTCTTTGGAAAGCGTGTGCTCATTACAGGTGCAGCTGGTTCCATTGGCTCCGAAATGGTGCGTCAAGTAGCCCCCTACAAACCCACAGAGATGATTCTCGTTGATCAAGCAGAAACCCCAATGCACGACATTCGCCTGATGATGGCTCGCCAATTCTCCGATGTTAAAAACGAGACCGTGGTAGCTTCTATTGCCGATAAGGATCATATGGAGAAGCTCTTTGCCGAACATCGTCCGGAGTATGTCTTCCATGCAGCAGCCTATAAGCACGTGCCTATGATGGAAGACAATCCTATTCAGGCCGTCCGTAACAATATCGCAGGCACACGCATCATAGCTGACCTTGCAGTTAAGTACGGTACCAAGAAGTTTGTGATGATTTCTACCGACAAAGCAGTCAATCCCACTAACGTCATGGGTTGTAGTAAACGAATTTGTGAAATCTACTGCCAGAGCCTCAATCGTGCGATTGAAGAGGTAAAGAATGTAAAAGAAGGTGACTCTTTATACCTTTCTTTACAATCTTTACTTCAGGCAGATGGTAGTCTGCCTGTTACTCAGTTCGTGACCACACGTTTCGGCAATGTCCTCGGTTCTAATGGTTCTGTCATTCCGTTATTCAAGGAGCAAATCAAGAAAGGTGGTCCCATTACCGTTACTCATCCTGACATTATCCGCTACTTCATGCTCATCCCCGAGGCATGTAAACTCGTTCTTGAGGCAGGTACTATGGGCAAGGGAGGTGAGATCTTCGTCTTCGACATGGGTAAACCCGTCAAGATTGTTGATTTGGCAAAGCGCATGATACAGCTTTCTGGAGCCAAGAACGTTAAGATCAAGTTTACCGGCCTTCGCGATGGCGAGAAACTCTATGAGGAACTCCTTGCCACCCAAGAGAACACCAAACCGACCCACCATCCCAAGATCATGATTGCTGAAGTTCGTAGTTATGACTATGAGGTGGCAAAGCAAAACGAAGACGAACTCCTCCAGCTTACCTACACTCACGATGGTATGAAGATTGTGGGTAAGATGAAGGAGATTATACCAGAGTTTAAAAGCAGACATTCGAAATACGAAGAGTTGGATAAGTAATACAATTACGGTATATGGCAAAACAATCAAAGGAATTCATAGAGGGCTATTGCTATAATCATGGTTATTGCAATTCATATTTATAGAGTTGAATATTGTATTGTTGTTAGAGAATTAGTTAATTAGTTAATGCCAGTGCCAATATTTGTTGTAATATCAGTTTTTTATATCTCAAAAGTTAATCAGTAATAAGATGCAATATATTGGCTTTTTAAAGAAACAAATGCAAGGATATATTTTCCTGCTTTAATATTTATGCTGCTTTCATTTCATAGTTAATGAGTTGAATATAAATAATTGGTTTCTTGAAATAGTTTTTACACTCATGCTTTCGTGTGGCTTTGTTGGCATTTTGAAAAGAATTTCAATACCACTTTGGTCTTAGCAAATAGGTTTAGGAATGGATCAGATTATTACAAATATTAACATAGGTGGAAAACAAATCAGAGAATACCAAAAGAATCGCGCGTAATACCATTCTCTTATATTTCCGTACATTGTTCACTATGTTCGTGACGCTTTTCACGTCGCGAGTCATACTGAACACCCTTGGTGTGGATGATTATGGTATCTACAATGTAGTAGGAGGTTTTGTAGCAATGTTTGCTGTTCTTAGCAGTTCATTGTCTAATGCCATCAGTCGATTTATTACTTACGAGTTAGGCCGTGGAGACAAGAACAAGCTCAACATCATCTTCTGCACAGGCGTCAATATTCAGTTGGGTATGTCGTTAATCATCTTCTTCGTTTGCGAAGCTATTGGTGTTTGGTTCCTCAATTGTGAGATGAATATTCCTGTCGACCGTTTATATGCAGCAAATTGGGTGCTCCAACTCTGCATGGTTACCTTCTGTATTAATCTAATCAGTGTACCCTATACGGCAGCTATTACCGCCCACGAAAAGATGGATGCTTATGCCTATATTAGCATTCTTGAGGTGTTGCTCACTTTAGGTGCTGTCTATCTATTAGCCGTTTCGCCCATTGACAAGCTAATTTCTTATACAATACTGCTTTTCCTCGTTAAACTCCTGATCCGCTTCATCTACGGATGGTATTGTAGCAAACATTTCGAGGAGTGTAAGTATCGCATTGTTTTCGAGAAAAACATTCTCAAGGAAATGTCCACCTTTGCAGGATGGAACTTCTTTGGTAATGCTGCATATTTGTTCAACACGCAGGGTGTCAACATGCTCATGAATATTTTCTTCGGTGTTGCAGTTAATGCAGCTCGTGGAGTTGCAGGTCAGGTGGATGTTGCTGTCAAGATGTTTGTAGGCAATTTTATGGCTGCCGTCAATCCGCAGATCACCAAGTCTTATGCTTCAGGGGACATGACCTATATGCACATGCTCATCTACCGTAGTTCCAAACTCTCTGGCTATTTGCTCCTGTTCTTTGCTATCCCTGTTCTCTTTGAGGCTGATGAAATACTATACATTTGGTTGAAAACAGTTCCTGATTATACGGCTCTATTCCTCCGTATTCTCATCATATCTTCGTTCTTTGATACCGTATTCTCAAGTCCTATGGTAACGGCAGTTAATGCAACAGGTCGCATCAAGAAATATCAAATTTGGGTCACCTGCATCGGCTGTCTTGTGTTTCCTATTTCGTGGATTGTGTTTAAGTTGGGAGCTGGTGCATGGTCAACTTATGTTGTATATGGCGTTATCTATCTCATACTCATCTTTGTCCGTATCTTCCTGCTTCGTGAACTCATCAATCTCGACCCATGGGATTTTATCAAAAAGGTAATGTTGCCTTATATACCTGTTGTATGTATGACATTCATTGCTCCTACATTGGTAGTCTGTTTTATGGACGAAGGTGTCATCCGCTTGCTTATCACGTGCGCGTTGAGCGTACTCTGGACTACAACCATTGTCTATACTGTAGGTCTCACCAAGAGTGAGCGAACATTCATTTACGAAAAATACCTTAAACGAATCATAAAGAAATAACGCAATATAAGTATTAAATTAAAATTCTAACAATATAGCAGTACCCTTTACACCAATCAGTCGTTTTGCTTGACCAAAAGAGATTGTCAATATGGCAGTTATCTTAGTTTCTGATATGGGCCGACTCATCATGGGATATGTTGTTTATATGGCCGGTGGAGTCGGTAATCTGACCAACGAGGATATTACTTGGTGGTTCTAGGGTTTTGTGTAGGCTTACTGTCATGATATGAATAAATTTACAATGAAAACTCACAGACTCATTTCGAAAATTCTTATGCACTTTGGATTTATCAGCCAAGTGACAGCAAACATTACATACAATAGACCCAATCAGACTCTTGCTGGCAAGAAGATTATCATTACTGGTGGTAGCCGAGGACTTGGTTTCGCTATGGCGAAGAAGTTTAAAGCCGAAGGAGCAGAAGTCCTTATTGCTGGCCGTAGTGAAAAGACTCTCAAGGCAAGCTCCGAGGAGATAGGATGCAAGTATCTCACGCTCGATGTGCAGAATGTAGCATCCTTCAAGGATTTTATTGACCAAGCCGATGAACTCTTTGGAGGAGCCAATTGTCTTGTCAATAACGCAGGCATCTCATTACACGAACCTACTTTTCTTGATGTGACTGAGAATAAGTTTGATTCACAGTTTGACACCAACCTCAAGGGAGCCTTTTTTCTCACTCAGTGCTTTATAGAGAAGACACAGGACAGAGATTTTAATATTACTAAAAATATTCTCTTCATCTCATCCGAGACCAGTATGACTGTGGATGAGCGCCCTTATGGGCTGACCAAAGCTGCCACCAACAGCCTTATTCAAGGTTTGGCATACAGATATGTGAATAAAGGTTATCGCATTAATGGTGTAGCCCCAGGCATCACAGTTTCGGATATGACTGGCAATGTCAGTCTGGACAATATTAGTCTCTCATGCAATATGACCGGTCGTTTTTATCTCCCCGAGGAAGTGGCAGAAGTGGCAAGTTTCATGCTGAGTGACGCATCCAACTGCCTCAATGGGCAGATATTGGTGTGTAATGAAGGGCGCACAATAAATGCAAGGTGGAAATAAAATAGTAAACAATATGGAACAAAAGTATTATACAGATGAGAGAGCCGTACAGATCTTACTGTCTGTTCTTAAGGCTAATGGCATAAGGAAAATTATTGCATCTCCTGGAACAACCAACATCACTTTCGTGGGCAGTGTGCAGCAAGACCTTTGGTTTGAAGTGTATTCTTCTGTCGATGAGCGAAGTGCTGCCTATCTTGCTTGTGGTCTTGCAGAGGAGACAGGTGAAGCTGTCGTTCTTACCTGTACTGGGGCAACTGCATCGCGTAATTACTACTCCGGTTTGACCGAGGCCTACTATCGTAAGTTACCTATTTTGGCTGTAACCTCTCATCAGGGAGTGGATCGCATCGGTCATCTTATTGCGCAGAATATTGATCGTCGTCAATTGCCAAACGATATTGTTAACCTCTCGCTTGAGATACCTTTTGTCACTAATCCTCGTGAGGAGTTCCTTGCAACTGTCAATGCTAACAAAGCAGTTCAGGAACTTCGTCATAATGGCGGTGGTCCTGTGCATATTAACCTCTATACCCATTATAGCACCAACTTTACGGTTAAGGAACTTCCTGTTGCTCGCATCATTCGTCGTTATGAGTATAATGTCGAACTTCCTGCTATTCCCGAAGGTCATGTGGTGATTACCGTAGGTTCGCATTCTAAGTTCACTTCTTCTCAGGTAGAGGCTATTGATGCTTTCTGTGCTACTTACGATGCCATTGTGCTTTGCGACCATTCCAGCGGTTACTATGGTAAGTATCGCGCGCAGATGGCGCTCCCTTATAGCCAATCGGCTGCTCTTTTCAAGTCTGCAACCATGTCAAATCGACTTTGCATACACATTGGTGAAGTGACAGGCGACTACACCATGGGAGCACATAGTCAGGAAGTTTGGCGTGTTAGTCCTGATGGCGAGATTCGCGACAAGTACGAGAAACTTTCAGCCGTTTTCCAGGTGACAGAGGAGTATTTCTTCCGTCACTATGCCAAGGAGGGTTCCGATAAGCACGCTTACATAGATATTGCCAATGACGAGTATGAGCGCTTGTATGACGCTATTCCTGAATTGCCATTCAGCAACCTCTGGGTAGCACAACAGACCTCAGCAAAACTCCCATCGCCTGCTGTAATGCACTTTGGTATTCTCAACTCACTCCGTAGTTGGAATATGTTTAAACTGCCTGCCGGCATCACAACCGCATCCAACGTAGGTGGTTTCGGTATTGATGGTGGTGTTAGCTCGCTCATTGGTGCATCCTTTGCAAACAGCAAGATGCTTTATTTCGGAGCTTTCGGTGATTTGGCATTTTTCTACGATATGAATAGCCTTGGTAATCGTCACGTAGGCAATAACCTCCGTATTCTTCTTGTCAATAACGGATGCGGTACTGAGTTCAAGCTTTGTACCCATCCTTGTCATGCTTTCGGTGAAGAGGCTAATGCGTATATGGCTGCAGCAGGACACTTTGGCAACAAGTCTAAGGAACTCGTGCGCCACTATACCGAGGATTTGGGCTTTAAGTATTTCTCTGCATCCAACAAGGAGGAGTTTAATGCTATTATTAATGAGTTCGTTTCGCCTGCCATCTCTTATTCTATGATTTTGGAGGTATTCACCGACTACACCTTCGAGGATGAAGCATACGCTATGATTCGTAATATTGTTGTTGACCAAACGGCTGCTACCAAGAAAGCCCTCAAGGAGATGGGTGAAAAGGTATTGGGCAAAGGTACATTGAGTAAACTTAGAAAATTGATTCCATAATGAAGATATCCATTCTTACTCATCCTCTTGGCGCAAACTACGGAGGTATACTTCAGGCATTCGCACTCAGCACCTACTTACGCGAGCAGGGGCATGAGGTCTTTGTGTTCAACCGTAACGTAGATATGACCTTACTCAAACGCGTTATTAAGGCTATCATGGTGGTACTCCATCATCCTCGGTATAGTAACCCTCGCTATCAACATCTGGTACGCTTTGTTAAGCGGCATATACCTTATACTAAGCCGTTCTATACATCTGCTCAAATGACAGAATTTGTTCGCAAAAACAAGATACAAGCATCTATTGTGGGTAGTGATCAGGTGTGGCGTGCAGGTTATGCCATGGGCTATGGTTATGACTATTTCCTTGAATTCGTACCTGTAGGTGTTAAGCGTCTTTCGTATGCAGCATCTTTTGGCTTGAGCGAATGGGAATATACCTCAGAACAGACAAGCAAGATTCGGCATTTGGTCAAAGATTTTACGGCAGTTTCTGTACGTGAGGACGAGGGTGTCACACTTTGTCAGGAGTATCTCAAAGTGAAGGCAGAACACTTGCTTGATCCCACTATGTTGCTTCGTGCCGAGGATTATGATATTGTTACCAGTTCTCGTATTATTTTTGAAAATTATGTGTTTGTCTATTGGTTAGGATCTGCCGAAGAGAAGCAGAAAGCCATTGCCGAAGCCAAAATAGCGGGTAAGACGTTGGTAGATATATCACTCCGTGGTGGAGAACCGCTCATACCTATTGAGGACTGGTTATCGTACATTAAGTATACCGACCGGGTAGTGACCGATTCCTTCCATGGTTGCGTTTTCTCCATCCTCTTCCAGAAGCAGTTCACCATCTACACCAACAAATCAGGTGGCAACGGACGTCTCCGTTCACTCTTCAGCATGTTGGGTATTGATCCGACGGCTGACAACATTGATTATGGGGTAGTCTGCAAACGACTCGATGAGCAGAGAACAAAATCATACTCATTCTTAAAGCAAGCATTACAATAATGACAATAACGTTCTTTAGCAACTTCCTGAACCACCACCAGTTGCCACTATGTCAGGAACTCATCAAACAGATAGGTGAGGACAACTTCCATTTCGTTTCTAGCGAGCGCATTCATGCCGAGCGTGCCAAGATGGGTTACGACGATATGAATGTGAAGTACCCCTTTGTGGTGCGTACTTACGAGTCGCAGGAACAAATGGATTATGCCATCCGTTTGGCACACGAGTCGGATGTGGCGATAATTGGGTCTGCATTACCTGCTTTTTCAGATATTCGAGGTAAGGAGAATAAGTTAACCTTCTTGTTTTGTGAGCGTATCTTCAAGAATGGTGCTTGGCACAGATTCTATCCACCTACAGCTATGAAGATTTACAACAATTTTACTCACTTCCGCAACAAGAACTTCTACATGCTTTGCGCCAGTGCCTATACAGCCGACGATATGGAGATGTGCTTCTTCCCTCGAAAGAAGTGTCTGAAATGGGGCTATTTTCCTGAGCTTTTACCAAAGGTAAAGAAACGGTACGACAAACTTCGCATCATGTGGTGTGGCCGTATGCTGTGGTGGAAACATCCCGAGGATGCTGTTAAGGTCGCCCACATACTTAACGATCGAGGAATCGATTTCGAGATGAAGATGATTGGTAATGGCGAGAAGCGTGAAATCGTTGAGCAGATGATTGATTGCTATGGCCTTCGCTCTAAGATCATGACTTTTGATTTTATGGCACCAGCTGACATCCGCAAGGTGATGAACGAGAGTAATGTATATCTTTTCACCAGCGGTAAACAAGAAGGCTGGGGCGTAGTGCTCAATGAGGCTATGAATAGTGGATGTTCTGTTATTGCTAATAGGAATGCCGGCAGTGCGCCATACCTTATAGAGGATGGCGTCAGTGGCATACTATACGATGGTACACAAAAGGGCTTGAAGAATGCAATAGATAAACTGCTCGCTACAGATCATTCGAATATGTCAGTTGCTGCATATCGTACCATTGCAGAGATTTGGAATCCGCAGAATGCAGCAAAACAATTTGTAAGTTTTATAAAGTATAATAACAGACCGTTTGAAAAAGGTTTATGTTCACTAGCATAATATTATGACAACTTTCTTAATGATTATCGCGATATTCTTATATTTCTTCTTGAAAAATAAGAATAATGCTAACAAGTCCTATATCATTGGGATGTCGGTGATTTTGATTGTAGTGTCAGGCCTTCGCCATGAAGCAGTAGGTAATGATACACTTGCATATATGCAGCTCTATGAAGGAGTTGGCAGCGAATCTTGGTCGTCTATAACTGACAATTTTCTAGATAACTACCTAAATCCATTAGACAATTCAGGTAAAGACCCCGGATATAGAGTATTAACAAAGGTTTTATATACGTTCCTACCAGATGCTCGTTTATATTTATTTGTGGTTGCCGTAATTTTCATAGGTGCATTCGGATATTTTCTTAGTAAGAACTCGAAGAGTCTCGAAACCACACTTTTTTCGTATATGTTCTATTTAGCGTTATTTTGGGGCTATTTGCCGAATAGTGCGGTACGTCAATCTCTCACAATAGGTGCTATAATGGTTGGATATACTTTTTTGCAGCAAAAAAAACTTGCACAATTTATTTTGTTAGTACTTCTGGGTTCTCTAATCCACAAAAGTGGCCTATTGGTGTTAATATTGATTCCCTTATACTATTTCATCAATGCTAATAAATTCTATAAGTATTCAATAGCTTTATTTGCTTTGTCATTACTATTCTCTGATCAGTTTGCAATGCTATTTATGGATCAGAACGAGGTCTATAATAATTATCTTGGTGGTTATTATGGAGGGGAAAATGGTAGTAAGCCCTTCATGGTAATTATTTTATTCTTTGGCTTGTATATTTTTGGTTGGATGGGATTACCAGAAGATGCAAACGAAGAAGGTAACCGCCTAAACTATATAGGTATCTCATTGGCATTAGTTTTTCTTCCTTTAATATGGGTAAATCCTTCGCTTATTCGTATTGTAGGATATTTTGCTCCATTTATGGGGATTGCTGTAGGTGATTCGTTTGGAAGAATCAACAATGGCAGTCTTTTTAGAATTTTAGTGATTATTGTATTCATCTATCACTCTCTTTCTTATTTCGATAGTTTCAAGATGATGTGGCAACACATGGAACTCCATGAGAGATACGGACAGGTCATAGAGCTTCCAACAGATTTTGTAATAAATAATTTTTGTAATACCGCTAAATTTGAAACTGCATAATTATGAAGGTCGCTCATATTAACGTTACCTGTGGAAAAGGTAGTACAGGCGTTATAGTAGTAGAGATTTCAGAACGTCTAAAAGAAAAAGGACATCAGTCGTTTATTGCTTATGGTTTAGATAAATCCGATTATCCTAACTCTTTCAAGATTGGTTCAAAACTCGAAGCTAAATTGCATGCACTCTTCAATACTCGAATTATGGGTGAAGAGGGCACAGGATCTATTCGTGCGACCAAGAAGTTGGTAAAGTGGTTGGATTCTATAAATCCTGATATCGTCCATCTGTACACATTCCACTCTAACTATGTGAATTACGAGATACTCTTCAACTACCTTATCAAGAAACAGATTAAGGTATGTTGGTCGTTCTTCGACTGCTGGCCATTCACTGGAGGATGTACTCACTTTGCAGCCAATCAGTGCCGCAAGTGGGAAACAGAGTGTGACATATGTCCACACTTCAATGGTAACGGTTGCCATACTTGGTTCTTTGATCGTACTAAGAAGATGTTTAACCTTAAAAAACGTCTGTTTACTCAGTTAAAAGACCTGAATATTATTGTCTGTTCGGAGTGGCTCAAATCTGAGGTCGAGAAATCATTCCTTGGTAATAAGTCCATTCATATGGTTTACAATTGGATTGATATGGCTAAGTTCTCTGAGATTCATGATGATACTATCTATGAGAAGTATGGCCTTGACAGGAGTAAGAAAATGATCATTAGCGTAAGCGCTGGTTGGGATGATATCTCTACTCGTTATACGGATGCTCTCCGATTGGCGGAATTACTTCCAGACAATTATCAACTTGTTATTGTTGGTTCGCTCACATCTAAGCGTCCTCTTCATAAGAATATGAAGCACATCAATTTTGTAAATGGCACCAAGGAACTTTCTAAACTCTATTCGGCTGCTCTTGCTTTTGTTGGCTTTTCAGTAGAGGATACCTTTGGAAAGGTATTTGCTGAAAGTATGCTTTGTGGTACCCCTGCAGTCGTGTTTGATGCTACCGCTTGTCCAGAGGTCGTAGGTGACACAGGCTATGCAGTTGGATCACATGATGTAGCAGAGATGATGGAGAAGGTCAAGGAGATTGACCATAATGGTCGCACCTTTTATAGTGGGCGTTGCAAAGAGCGCGTGATGACTAATTATGATTATGCCACAAATGTGGATAAATACATAGAAATCTACCAAAACTTATATAACAAGAAGTGATATTTATTGATAAAGAAATACTTGATACATTGTTCGGGGAGACTCATGAAGCTCCTCGCTTGTGCATGCACGAAGACGTGTACACTACCGAATACCTTATCTGGTATTATTATATTTGAAAACAAGGATGAGGGGTATGAGTCATAGGATGAAAGTGATGTGATAAATGCATAAAAACGTCAACAACTAAAACTTCAACACAAAATGATGAACAATATTTTAATATCTTTCTGCTTGCCAATATATAATGTAGTAGATTTTATAGATGAATGTTTGCAAAGTGTTGTTAATCAGGAGATTATGGGGTGGTACGAGATCGTTTGTTTAGATGATTGCTCTACCGATGGCTTCTATGAGTTGCTAAAACAACTTGCAGACAAGTACTGTAATTTGCGAGTGTTGCAGAATGCACACAACTCAGGTGTGTCATTCACCCGTAATGAGTTGATTCGAAAGGCTAAGGGAAAGTATGTCTGGTTCGTCGATTCGGATGATATGCTATATCCAGGTGTAGTTAAGCCAGTGTTGAAAGCTGCTGAAGAGAAACAGGTGGATGTTCTACTTGGAAACTATCTCCGAATACCAGAGATTTGCAAGGAGCAGTTTAATCCTATATCTTCAATCACTATCAGTGAAAATCACCAATTGCGTATTCTTCCGGCTGATAAAGTTGGAACAGTCATGAGTGCAATTTGGGCAGGTGTATTTAGAAAAGAATTCCTTATTGAGAATAAATTATTCTTCAACGAGAAGATGATAGTTCAGGAGGATACACTATTCTACTACGAGTGCAGTCTTCGTACAAATAAGATATATAACTTCATTGAGCCATCATATCTCTATCGCCAACGCTCTACTTCGGTGATGCATACGCGAGATGCAAGACGCGCATTATGTTACTCACTCGATGGTAGAGATGTATCGGGTGTACAAGCAGCATTATGATTCTGGTGACTATATCGATAAGATTGTACTAGAAGACAAGCTAAGCCATATGCTTCAAAACCTACCTATGACTTTGGTTGCTATCAGCGATTTTGTGATGGTAAAAAGAGAGTTGAAGCAACTAAAGCAAAAAGGTTTATATCCTTTCAAGCCAACTCATCTTCCATCATCAAATATTAGGCGAATTATTCTATACCTGTTATCAAACGAAGTTGGTTTTTGGATGGTACACATGATGTATCGACTTAGAAGCCTGTCTGAATAAACTTTTTAGAAAAAGTGCAACTAGAGAAATCTTGTACAACCTGTTTGGAGGATTAAGCAGTAATAACATAATTATCTAATATGAGATTCTCAATAATAATACCTTGTTACAAGGTGGAACAATACCTACGCCAATGCGTAGATAGCGTGTTAGCGCAAACTTTTGAGGATTATGAGGTCATCCTTGTGGATGATGGAAGTCCTGATGGTAGTCCAGCTATATGCGATGAATATGGTGAGAAGAGTGATAAAGTCAAAGTGATACATAAGTCGAATGGCGGATTGAGCGATGCCCGTAATGCCGGTTTGGATGTGGCTCAGGGTGATTATGTCATGTTCTTAGATAGTGATGACTGGTGGGATGATGTAGATGCCTTGAAAAAGATCAATGCCAGTATCACAGAGTCTGGAGCTGATATCACCATCATCGGAATGAAGAAATACTTTAGCCGAGAAGACAGAATGGGAGATGTGCGTACTCCGAAAAAATGTGATAAGGTAACCACTACCTTATCACGTGCGCAAGTGCTACAACAATATATGCAAGGCAATATATTTGTTGCTTGTGCATGGGACAAGGTAGTACACAGGACTTTGATAGAAAAAGATAACCAGAGGTTTGTGAAGTGTCAGTTGAGTGAGGATATTGAGTGGTGTTGCAAACTACTGCTGAAGGATCCGCAGATTGACGTACTGGATGAGTCATTCTATGTCTATCGCCAGCAAGTGGCTACTTCCATTACAGCTAATGTTGGTACTAAGAATATTAACAGTATACTGGATGTAATCACCCGCTATGCCAATAAGGATGCTTCGGAACCATTGCTGCACTTTATTGCTAATCAATATGTGCTATTAATTACCAACTTTATGCGCTTGGACAAAGTCGATCGGAAAGTATTGGAAGGTGAGATTCAGAAGTTTTGGTGGTTGCTAAACTATAACTGGTATCCCTATACCCGATTGGTATCGAAGGTGAAATTTATGGGATATTCTGTGATAAAGAGATTATTGAGAATGTACTATAACACCAAGTATTAAGAAATGAAAATACTGATAATCAGTAAGGAAGCTTGGCGTGATGAGCAGAATGGAGGCAATGTATTGAGCAATATGTTCTCGCAACTACCCAACGCTGAGTTTGCCCAGATATATTGCAACGAGCAGGAACCTAACAATGCTATCTGTTGTAATTACTACCAGATGAGCGATCGCATGATGGTCAATAACATCTTGTATCGTACCCATGTAGGACGAAAGTTGGTGTACGATAAAGTACCTACGTCTACCATTGCCACCAAGGAGAGCTTCAAGATGGTAGGTGGTAAGTTAGGCGGCAACCTGAAGCGTATGGCACGTGAACTAGTGTGGGCTATTGGTCGTTGGGACGAGAAAGAGATCGTGGAGTATGCATGTGAGTTTAATCCTGATATTCTCTTTGCACCTTGCTATGGCAACCACTATATGCAGAAGTTGACGGCTCTGGTACACGATGCTCTTGGTGTGGCTGTGGTTTCGTACATATCAGACGACTTCTACACCAACAAGCAGTTTAAGTTATCGCCAGTGTTCTGGTTGAACCACCTGCTGATTCGTTGTCGCACCCGCAAGATCTTCCGTCACTACTCGCTGGTTTATACGATGACCGATGAGCAGAAACAGCAATGCGAACGTGACTTCGGTGCCAATATGAAAATCTTGCGCAAGAATGGTCAGTTCGAGGAGCAGTACTTGAAGAAGGCGGTCAACGATCCTATCCGTTTTGTGTATGCCGGTGGCATCTATCTAAATCGATGGAAGACCCTGGGGGCGTTGGCTAAGGCTATGAGACATATCAATGTTGATGGGGTGAGGATGGTGTTGGACGTCTATACCAACAATCAGTTGGACACGCAAATGCAGCAAGCTATCAATGATGGTAGAACGGCACGTGTGCATAAGGCGGTTGCTATGGACGAACTGATAGGTATCTACCATCAGAGCGATGTGGCACTCCATGTCGAGGCTTTTGATGTGACCAACCGTCATGTGGTGCGTATGTCCTTCTCGACTAAGATTGTGGATTGTATGGATAGCGGCTGTGCCGTTATGGCAGTCTGCGATGAGAAGCAGGCCGGAGGTTCGTACCTAAGAAGAAACAATTGTGCCATCTGTATTCATGATATGATGCGGATAGAATCAGTCCTTCGCGACATAGTAGCTCATCCAGAAAAGCTTGTAGAGATGCAGCACAAAGCATTTGAGGTGGGGCGCAAGTATCACCTGCAGGAGAACATTACCAAAGAATTGATCAACGACTTTGAGAGTCTCTGCAAAAAATAATAGAATATGAAAATTTGTATCATAGGTAAAAATAGCTATATAGGCAACCACATCGATGAGTGGCTGACCAAGAACGGGCACGAGGTGTTCCAGCTAGATGTGCTGACTGAGGATTGGAAGGCGTTTGACTACAGTGGCTTTAGCTCTATCGTCCACGTAGCTGGTATTGTGCACCAACCTCAATGCAAGGATGAATCATTATATCATAATGTAAATACTGTCATGCCAGTTACTATAGCAACACGCGCTAAGGAACAAGGCGTGAAGTCCTACTTATTCCTGAGTACTATGGCGGTATTTGGCATGCCTAAACGTTTGGAAAAGAATGTGATTACAGCTGAAACACCTATGTCTCCCATAGGGCTGTATGGGCAGAGCAAAGCGGCCGCTGAGGAGCAGGTACTGAAACTTCAGGATGAACATTTTAATGTGGTGGTGGTACGTCCACCTAATGTGTATGGCAAGGATTGCCGTGGCGGCTATATCCCCGGATTTGTGATGGTGGTGAAGAAATTACTTGTGATACCTTCGGCCTATACCGATGTGAAGCAGAGTATGCTCTATATTGACAACTTGTGCGAGTTTGTGCGTCTAGCTATCGAGCAAAAGCGCCATGGGGTATTCATGCCACAGGATGATAAGGCTGTTTCGGCGGTGGATATCACCTCAGCTATTGCCCGTGGTCTTGGCAAGAAGGTTAGAACCAGCAAGCTGTTGGGCTTAGCCGTATGCATTGGCAGTTTTATACCGCTGATACAAAAGGCGTATGGTGGTGTGGAATATGATATGCAGCTCTCGATAATAGACGGTATGAACTATGTGATGGTGCCGTTTGAAGAAGCTATGAGGCGGACAGTTAACTAAGAAAAAATTATGAGTCAAAAGAGAATATGTATCTGTACCACTCTGTGGTCATCGATCAATAACTGGATCATCCACTTCATGAACGACTATCATAAGCGCGGAGTAGATGTGACTATTGTTTGCAATATGGACGAGGAGTTCGAACGTGGATTGAAGAAGCGCTATCCGTTTGTGTACACGCAGAAGATGGATTTTCCCCGTGGTATCAATGTCATGAGTTCGATTAAGAGTATCTGGGTACTGTACAAGTTCTTTAAGAAGGAGAAGTTTGATATGGTACAGTACTCTACTCCCAATGCCAGTATGTATGGTGCAGTGGCTGCCAAGATGGCAGGTGTACCTGTGCGTCTATACTGCCAGTGGGGAATGGTGTATGTGACTATGAACGGTATGAAGCGCAAGGTGTTTGAGAACATCGAGCGAATGGTGTGCCGTTTCTCTACCCATGTACAGCCGGACAGTAAGGGCAATCTGGACTTTTGTCGTGCCAATGGGCTTTATGACGAAAAAAAGAGTTACGTGATCTGGAACGGTAGTGCCAAGGGCTTGAACTTAGAGGCATTCGATGTTACCCAAAAGGAGGAATATGCACACGAGATCAAGCAGCTGTATGGTATTCCTAAAGGGGTACCCGTAGTGGGCTTTGTAGGTCGATTGGGGCGCGAGAAAGGCTGCCACGAGTTGTTCCGAGCATTCCAAAATGTGAAAAAGGAATTTCCTACAGCCAAATTGCTTTTTGTAGGCCCGATTGAGAAGATGGAGACTATGGAGCCGGATATGCTGCATTATTTCGAGACTTGTGACGACATCATTAAAACCGATCGTGTAAGTCATGTAGAGAAATACACCTCGGCCATGGATGTATATGTGCTGCCAAGTTATCGTGAAGGTTTTGGCATGGGTGTGGTAGAAGCATCGGCCATGGGTGTACCTGTGGTAGTGACCAAATACCCCGGTCCTTCAAGTGCGATGGAAGAGGGTGTGAGCGGATACTCTGTGCCTGTGAAGGATGTGAATCAATTGACCGAGTACATCTTGCAGTTCCTGCGTGATCCTGAGGCTGCGAAGAAGATGGGTATGCAAGGTCGTAAGTGGGTGGAGGAACGCTTTGACCAGAAAGTCTTCATCGAGAAGTATATGGAGAATCGTATGGAGTTGTTGAATTTGAAGTAGAATCGATACTAAGTTATATAACAATGTTAAAAGAAAAACTCGATGAGCGTAAATACCTGCAGCCAATGCTGCTCAGAAGAACTTAGTTGGTAAGCAAGGAGTCATTGGACAGTAAGATGAATGAGTTCCGTTAGATACTTGGTGACCTTTATGGTTTGCAGATGAATGAGTTGCCTAAAGAACTGCTCAACTACAAGGTGGTAGTATCGTGTGTTAGGTCCTTATTTTCTTGGTGATATGACTCTGTTTGATGAAGATAGTCTACACATATAATGCAAAAAAGCGGTGAGGTAAACCACAAGCGTTTCTACCCGCTGATTGGTAATCTTCAGGTAAAGGATGAGAAGGAGTATTAGGAGGTAATTGAGAAGGCTGCTGACATCTTGAAGAATGGTGCTGACCTTGTAGCCAAGAAGTGGAAAAAAACTGCCATTTCGTTGACAGGTGGTATCAGAGATTAAGTCATAGGTATTAGTGATCATTCGAGCATATTGGCACAAACACTATGGTTATACTTCTATGCCTGAGTTGAGTGCAAAGTAGTTCCGCTACTTCTATAAAATTTTTATTACCAGCCGTTCGCTGGCTCATAAGATTGATAAAATGTTCGAGACTTACATCGAGAAATACGACTATCGGAAGATCAGTAAAGATTACTTGCTTGCTGATTTTCATTATAATAAGGTGACTTGGGTAGCTAGGGTGAACCTAACATCAGCGATATAAGATTCTTATGGACATCACTTTCCTATATAACAACCGCGTATTCTTAAATATGTTACTTCTCGTACCTTTAAAGCGTATCAGCGATGAGCATCATTTGGATATGAAGAAGCACCTGAACAGGGATCTTTATAATATGGACATTCGTGTGGTGAATATGAAGGAGACTACTACTCGTGCCCGTCTACTAAATGTCATCTTCACGATGAGCATGATGTTGTCGTTCTAATGAAGATTAGGTAAGAGCAAAAATGGAATATCTGCTTGCACAAGTGGAACTGTAAGGGTTATGCTGCGATACCATCGGGTAGAACGAAAAAAGGATTTCTTGATGATAGAATCAGATATGAAAAATCAAGTATACTATAGTGAGCATTCGCTTACTCGCTAGATAAATCTTATTCTTAACGGTTATATTACTTGGATATCAGAGATATAAGTGATGTACTATATAATGACTTTACAAAGAAGATAAGTGAAAAAGACATCTTATTGACTGGAAACGAAGGAGATGTATCGCCGTTTAGTAGTAAGATATCAAGTTGATATAAAAATGGTTTGTATGTAGAACGAAGCCATTTGGCTCACAATCTTAAATCTTATCAAATAGATAATCCGGATTTGGATTCAATTCAGTTTGAACTTAAAAATAGCTATTGCTTTATGCTTTATTTCTTTGTCCTTATTTTAATGGATAAAGTATTTGTCAGACTATACAAAGATTATCTCACAATTGTAGGAAAAGTAAAAGATAGATTCTACTAACAAAATGTCCTTCCTCGGTGAGGGTAGGCTTGGCTATCATCAACATTGCTGATAGATGTCATCGCTGAGATGCTTGGGCTTGTCTTTCTCAACAAATTGTTGGAGATAGCGTTCGGGATGGGATGTGAAACTGTGGTCACGAATGACCTTATTATACTGATTGCAGGTGAAAAACTTGGGGAGGTTACTTCGATGATGATGAGAATCTTTTCATATGTAAACTACCCTTTCTTATAGGTAGGCGTACAAAAGGGAACCTCTACAACAAGAATACAAACAATATAATATGCTGAAATTAATGTATATCACAAAGCGTCCGGAGATAGCACGCATTGCTGAGGAGGCGGGTGTGGAGTGGATATTTGTGGATATGGAATTTATCGGGAAGGACTGCCGACAGGGTGGTTTGGACACCGTGCAGAACCACCATACGGTGGAGGATATAGCGAACATCAAGGCTGTAGTCAAGAAAGCTAAGGTGTTGGTTCGCGTGAATCCTATACACGACCGATTGGCAAATTATCCTTCGAGCGAGGATGAGATTGAAGCTGTGATAAAGGCGGGTGCGGACATCGTGATGCTACCATTCTTTAAGACGGTGGCGGAAGTGGAGCGCTTCGTAGGGATTGTGGCCGGCAAAGCGAAGGTGTGTCTTTTGGTGGAGACACCTGAGGCGGCAGAAAAACTGGAACAGATAGTAAAGGTGCCGGGGATAGATATGATTCACCTTGGACTGAACGATATGCACTTGGCACTGAAAATGAAGTTTATGTTCCAGTTGTTAGCCGATGGGTCGGTGGACAAGTGGACGGACATTATCGGACGAAAAGGTATAATATATGGCTTTGGCGGTTTGGCTTCACTGGACGGTGGTGCTGTGCCGGGACGAATGATCCTAAAGGAGCATTATCGTGTGGGTAGCCAGATGGTGATTGTGAGTCGCGCGTTCTGTAATACGGACAAGATGACGGATATAGATCAGGTCTGTAAAATCTTCACTCAGGGTATAGCAGCTATCCGTCAATTAGAAAGTCAGATGGCTACGATGACCAATGAAGACTTTGAGAATAATCACAAGGCTGTATGTGATGCGGTAGAGGTAATCGTAAATAGGTAAAGCTATGAATCTATTATTGACAGGATGTTTCAAATACTCAGAGGAGCAGATGGAGACATTGTGCTCTTTAGGGTACACGATATATTTCGTGCAGCAGGAGAAGGAGGATTTGCCATTAGAAGCCGGTGAGGTAGATGCAACAGTCTGCAATGGTCTTTTTCTTTCTCACGATATTGATCAGTTTTCACGTTTGAAGTTTATTCAGTTGACAAGTGCAGGTTTTGACCGTGTACCGATGGACAAGATCAAGGCACGTGGGATGGAACTCTACAATGCTCGTGGGGTATATAGTACTCCGATGGCTGAATGGGCGATGTTCCGTGTACTAGAATACTATAAGCAAGGTTGGTTCTTCCGCATGGAACAAGAAGATGGTCGTTGGACAAAACACCGAGGACTTCGTGAAGTGGCAGGAACCAAAGTGGCTGTAGTGGGTGCTGGCAATGTGGGCCAGGAAGTGGCAAAGCGCTTTCAAGCTTTTGGTGCAGAGACTACAGGTTTTGACATCCATACGAACGAGACGATCGGCTTCGATCACATGGCTTTGACCGCAACACTACGTGAGCGTGTAGGTGAGTTCGATATGGTAGTTGTTACTGCACCCTTGCTGCCTTCGACTCGAGGTTTGATTAGTCGCGAAGTGTTGATGGCGATGAAACAGGATGCTACTTTTGTGAATATTGCTCGAGGTGGTCTGATAGACGAGCAGGCGATGTGTGAGGTATTGGCAGAGCGCAAGGACCTATTTGCTGCCTTGGATGTGTTTGAGACTGAACCACTGGCCAAGGACAGTCCGCTGTGGAAACTGGAGAATGTGGCGGTGAGTCCGCACAACTCATTTGTGAGCGATGGTAACAATGCGAGGATGTTTGATATAATGTATAGTAATTTGAAAACCTTCATAAAGAAAACCACACAATATCAAAAGAGTTAGAGGTGTTCTTTAAATTATTAGTGGTAGGAACATGGAGGGACAAGGTGAAAATACCAACGACTCCTTTTTCTTGGACAAAAGTATTCGACATTGCGTAAAGACAATCTGTAGTTGGAGTTACGTTTGATGCCTTACAGAAGTTACCCAAGAGCGTGATGTCTGAACCTGAACTTAAATTCGAATGGTTAGGAAACGTATATGTTGTAGAGTCGTGTAGCATCCTCCATTGGACAAACGCGTGCAAACTATTTATCGAAAGGAGGAATAGAATGATGCTATGGTCATCAATATTTGTGACCAAACTATAGTTTTGTCCAATCTTACATTCAATGCGTTCTATATCTTCGTTCATTTGTATTACCATTTCTTGCAAGTTGGTGTGGGATTCCGTCAAATATGTGACTGGATGCTATGGCTAAAGCGTCAGGAGGAGACCATCGACTGGGAATGTTCGCATGGGTATGTTTGTGAGATCGGAGCTATGAGTGCATGGATGGCATTCTATGGACTGGTAATAGATTATCTCGGGCTATAACCATCAGAGGTTCCTGATTGGATGGATAACTACTCTAAGAGAGAGCATTGGAGGATATGCTCCGTGTAGGTAACTTCGGCAAGTATAGCGACTCGATGCAGAACCGCTCGTTCAACGGTGGACTGCAGGCAAATATGACATCATTTTGGGCACTGTCCAAGAATTTGGTGCGTGTGGATCGATTCGGTTGGAAGGAGGCTTTGGCCTATCCGCTATGGAGAGTGTTCTGCGATAAAAACATGTTTAATCGATATAAATTAAAATATTAGACTATATGTACAAGTATTTCAAAAGAACATTTGACTTTATAATTGCGCTTGTGGCGCTTATTGTTCTGTTTGTGCCACTAGTAATTGTGGCTATCATAATCAAGTTAGATTCTAAGGGTTCGATAATCTTTAAGCAAGAACGCCTCGGTAAGGATGGCATACCATTCAAGATTTGGAAGTTCCGCTCGATGTGTGTGGGTGCAGAGAAGCAAGGAACGGGTGTGTATTCATACAAGGGTGATGCACGTATCACGCGTGTAGGTAGGATTATTCGTGCCACTTCTATTGACGAACTCCCTCAACTCGTGAACATCTTGAAGGGCGATATGGCTTTGATTGGTCCTCGTCCGGCATTAACCTACCACCCATGGCCTTATGAGCAGTATGATGAGTACCAGAGACACATGTTCGATGTGCTCCCCGGTGTGACAGGATGGGCGCAGGTGAATGGCCGTAAGGAGGTGCCTTGGCCTGAGCGCATCGAACTAAATGTGTGGTATGCGCAACACATGAGCCTTGGGCTTGATTTGAAAATTTTCTTCATGACCATATTCAAGGTGGTGACCAATGCCAATAATGAGAATATTGGTGAAACCAGTGTAAAAAAATGAATATAAATATCCATATTGTGAAGTCTGTATTTGAGGCTGTATGGCTGTTTGTTTCTTACCTATTTTGGCCACAAAAATCAGATAGAACAAGATATGATAGAAATAAAAAAAATAATATTAAAACTCTTTGACAAGGCATTGGTCAATCCTCGCCTTCGTCAAAACTATGATTTCCATATAAGTTCGGACGATGGTAGTCAGAGAATGCTGAGTATTTTCATGCCAGGAACGGATATTCCTATCCATCGTCACCCAATGAGTAATGAGAACGTTCTGTTGATATGTGGTAAACTTATTGGAGTCCTTTTTGATGATAATGGAAATGAGGTGGAACGTATTCATTTTGACCCATCAGCTGGAAACTTCGGGGGGGGGGGGCTGTTGGAGTTTGGCATACTGTAGAGGTTTTTGAACCTTTTGTATAAAGATAGCAAGTACAGAGAAGATGGAAGCGAAACATGGTAATACAAGAATTAATACAAATACTCAAAGGGTACACATGTTCAGATGGTTTCAGCTCATGAGGCAGTGTCTGAACATTGTATGCTTACGTTATGTGGTTCGAAACAGGTTGCTAAAAATACATCTTTGATTTACTCAATTATAGAAAGCTGTAGGATGAACGGACTACGCCCTATTAAATATATTGTAGATATTTTACGAAAATTAGTATCCAGTGATACGGAGTATATAGCATTTCTACCAATGAATATTGCAAAATAACTTAGTTATTAATCAAAAATATAATTCAATATGGAGCCATACAGTGAGTGCTTACCTTTTAAATTGAAGATAGGCTTTAATGTATCCTTTTTTAAATAATGATTGCTGCATTCTTTTCATCTCAAATGTAGCTATCAATAGCCAAATTTCTCTGCTTTATGGAGGAGTTTGGCTATCTTTGATTTTTGAAATCTTAAGAGTCATATTGGTATTCTATTTTATATGAAAGATTTATTTTTCATATCCGTTATTAAAATGGGAATAATCCTGTATATTTATGAGTGAAGCGTTAATTGAATAAGTGTTATATAAATCAGGAAAAAAGGCCGGAGCTGTTAGTATGCAGTTCCGGCTTTCTTGTTATTATATCTCTATGGTACAATTTTGGGTGATACTCGTCCGGAAATATGGAAAGATTTCCTTTATTACCTTCCCTTTCTCCTTTGCTTGTCCTGTAATTGTCTCTTTTACATGCTAAATCGTATCAAGACGATGCTGTAACTTGTCTTTTTGCCTCTGATGGGAATGTCGCACCTTTGCAATGTTAACGTTAGCAAGGTAATAATCATTAGTATTTATTTAACAAAAAAGAAAATTATGGCAATTAGATTTAAAAAAGTTTCACGGTTGAGTGATCCGACAAATCAAGATTCAGTTAAAAGAACGTATCCTATTATTTCGTATAAGTATGACATTCCGGCAACTCTGAAAGAGGTGGCACAGGAAATCAGTGGAAACTCTGGTGTGAGTGAAGGTGAGACAATCAGTGTACTGAAAGACTTTCGGACATTGATGCGTAAAATTCTTTTAGGAGGACGCTCGGTAAATATTGACGGAATAGGTTATTTCTATCTGTCGGCACAAAGTAAAGGGACGGATAAGGCGGAAGATTTTACAGCAAGTGACATTACCGGATTGCGCATCTGTTTTCGTGCAAACAAGGATATACGTCTTAATGCGGGCGCATCGTCTACTCGTACGGATGGACTGATGTTTAAAGATCTGGATAGACTGAACGATGAAGGCACCGATGCTCCTTCCGGTGGCGACGGGGAAGGGGAAGACCCGGCTGCATAACGCAGATAGATGCAACTGACTACAATTATGGCCTTCATCACTGCCCTTGGCGGGTTGGAGGCCATTAAGTGGCTGGTGCGGTTTGTGACTTTTCGTAAGATGGATGTCCGGAAGGAGGAGGCATCGATAAATAGTATGGAAGCAGAGAACCGCAGGAAAACGGTGGACTGGTTTGAGGAGCGCCTGGAACAGCGTGAAGAGAAAATCAACGGACTTTATGCGGAGTTGCGGAAGGAACAGGAGGAGAAGATCAGTTGGATGATTCGCTGTCATGAAGTAGAGTTGATACAGAAAGAATCGGAAATAAAAAAGTGTGATATAAGAGGATGTGTGAAACGTATTCCTCCATCGGATTATTGATTTGAAAGAAAGGATTTATGGTTATGAGAAAGATCGATTCTGTGATTATACATTGTTCGGCTACGAAAGCCGGAATGGATTTTAGTGTTGCGGATATAGACCGTTGGCATCGTGCCCGGGGGATGAACGGGATAGGTTATCATTATGTAGTCCGGCTGGATGGAACCGTGGAAAAGGGGAGAGAGGTGGAAGTGGCGGGTGCGCATTGCTTGGGATGGAACGGGCGGAGTATAGGCATTTGCTATATCGGAGGACTGGATACGAACGGGAATCCTGCCGATACACGGACGAATGAGCAGAAAAAATCGATGAAGGGGCTTGTGGAAGAGTTGAAGTTGCGGTATCGGATTGTGACGGTGATGGGCCACCGGGATACTTCGCCGGATTTGAATGGGAATGGGATTATAGAACCGGGTGAGTTTATAAAGTTCTGCCCCTGTTTTGATGTGAAAAAATGGTTGATGGCCTGGAGTCTTTCGCTTTTCTTTTGGGCCTGCGGGACTACCGAGTGTATGGAAAGTCATCGTACGGAAATAGATGCCGCTGTGTTGGAGACCGGAACTGAGAAATTTTCCGGTATACAAAAGAGATTGCGGAAAATGCAGGAAAGGATGAATGAACATGTGGAGGAAACGATTTTTGTGTGGACAGAGGATACTGCGGAAATGGTTGGACTTAAGGAAAGAGTATCACCACGAAAGAAGCTGCTTTCTGTAACAAAAAGAACTGTAGACAGGGATGGAAAGAGATTGCAAGAGGAGAAATTTGATGGTGCTGTTATGAAAACCGATTCATTGCAGGTGGCGGAGTATGTACGGGTGAAAACGGAGGATCGGGTGGATAAGCAGGAGAAAAAAAGAGGAGGATGGGGGAAACTGGGATTGTTGGCTGGAATTTGTGTAGTATGTATCTTATTTTTTAGAAAGATTTTTATTGTTGATAATCAGTGAGTTTTTGTCTTTGTGGATAAAAAAGTGAAAAAATAATCATCAAAAGTTTTGGCAGTCTCAAAATAAGCTGTACCTTTGCATCGCTTTTGAAACGGAAGTGTACGGGCGTTTAGCTCAGCTGGTTCAGAGCATCTGCCTTACAAGCAGAGGGTCGGCGGTTCGAATCCGTCAACGCCCACTATAAAACCGAAACACTTCCGCCAATAAAAGGGCGTTTAGCTCAGCTGGTTCAGAGCATCTGCCTTACAAGCAGAGGGTCGGCGGTTCGAATCCGTCAACGCCCACAAAAAATGGATAAAAAGGTGCCTTGCAATATTTATTGTGAGGCATTTTTGTTTTCTTACCTCTTTTATATAAACTTTCTATCCTCTTTGTGCATTATAAATCAAGAAAAAGAGCTAATTTTGCAAACTGATAATTATCTGAACGACATATGGAACTTGATTTATTAACGGCTATTTCTCCTATTGACGGCCGATACAGAGGCAAAGCAGAAGCTTTGGCTGACTATTTTTCTGAATACGCACTGATAAAATACCGCGTGCAGGTAGAAGTGGAATATTTCATCACTCTGTGTGAATTGCCTCTGCCACAACTCAAAGGAATCGACAAAAGTGTATTTGAAGCTTTGCGTGCTATCTATCGTAACTTTTCTGAAACAGATGCCCAGCGCATTAAAGAAATAGAAAGTGTGACCAATCACGATGTGAAAGCGGTGGAGTATTTCCTTAAAGAAGAATTTGATAAGTTGGGCGGATTGGATGAATACAAGGAATTTATTCATTTCGGCCTGACATCGCAGGATATTAATAATACCTCTATTCCGCTTTCGATCAAGGAGGCGTTGGAAAAAGTGTATTATCCCCAGATTGAAGAATTGATCGCTCAACTGAAAACATATGCTGCAGAGTGGGAAAATATTCCGATGCTTGCGAAAACGCATGGACAACCGGCTTCTCCAACGCGGTTGGGTAAAGAAGTGATGGTGTTTGCTTATCGTATGGAGCGGCAATTGGCTACTTTGAAAGCCTGTCCTGTTACTGCTAAATTCGGTGGGGCGACAGGTAATTACAATGCGCATCGTGTGGCTTATCCGGAATATGACTGGAAGGCATTTGGCAATCGTTTTGTGGCTGAGAAACTTGGTCTGGAACGCGAAGAGTATACTACGCAGATTTCAAATTACGATAACTTATCGGCTATTTTTGATGCAATGAAACGGATCAATACGATCATGATCGATATGAACCGTGATTTCTGGCAGTACATCTCTATGGAGTACTTCAAGCAGAAGATCAAAGCCGGTGAGGTGGGGTCGAGCGCTATGCCGCATAAAGTAAATCCGATCGATTTTGAGAACGCGGAGGGAAATTTGGGTATAGCCAATGCTATTCTGGAACATTTGGCGGTAAAGTTGCCGGTATCGCGCTTGCAACGCGATTTAACGGATTCGACTGTGTTGCGTAATGTCGGTGTTCCTTTCGGACATATCGTTATTGCTATTCAGAGTTCTTTGAAAGGATTGCGTAAGTTATTGCTGAATGAAGCAGCTATTTATCGTGATCTGGATAACTGTTGGAGTGTAGTTGCCGAAGCGATTCAGACTGTTTTGCGCCGGGAGGCTTATCCGCATCCGTATGAAGCGTTGAAAGCATTGACAAGAACCAATCAGGCGATAACGGAAAGCTCTATCAAAGAGTTTATCGAAGGTTTGGATGTTAGCGAAGATATAAAGAAAGAATTAAGAGTAATTACCCCGCATACTTATACGGGACTCTGAGAAATCTCTAAATACCGGCCGTGAGGCCAATGTTTAATTTTTATTCGAATAAAGTAATGAGTACAGAAAACGAAGAATGGCGTGACAGCTCTAATGAAGAGAACACAGGCGCCGGCCGTGATGGTAACAGGTCTTACAATAGGGAAGGTGGGTACAATCGCCCTTCTTACAATCGTGAAGGTGGCGATCGTCCGTATCGCCCGAGATTTAATCCTAATAGTGAAGGAGGCGAACGTCGTTCGTATGGTGATCGTCCTCAGCGTCCTTCTTACAATCGTGAAGGCGGTGATCGTCCGTATCGTCCGCGTTATAATAACAATGAAAGTGGTGAGCGCCCGCAGCGTTCGTATGGTGATCGTCCGTCTTATGGTGATCGTCCGCAACGTCCTTCCTACAATCGTGAAGGCGGTGATCGTCCGTATCGCCCGCGTTTCAATAATAATGAAGGTGGCGAACGTCGTTCATATGGTGATCGTCCTCAGCGTCCTTCCTATAATCGCGAAGGGGGGGACCGTCCGTACCGTCCGCGTTTCAATAATAATGAAGGTGGCGAACGCCGTTCGTATGGTGACCGTCCGCAGCGTCCTTCTTATAATCGCGAGGGTGGTGATCGTCCGTACCGTCCGCGTTTTAACAATGGCGGCGAGGGACGTCCTCAAGGATTTGCCCGTCCGCAACGCCGTACCGGTGATTATGATTCCAATGCGAAATACAGTAAGAAGAAGCAGATAGAATATAAGGAGCAGTTTGTAGACCCTAACGAACCGATTCGTTTGAATAAGTTTTTGGCCAATGCCGGAGTTTGTTCACGACGGGAAGCTGATGAGTTTATCACGGCAGGAGTTGTTTCGGTAAATGGTGAAGTGGTAACGGAATTGGGTACTAAGATCAAACGTTCTGATGTGGTGAAATTCCATGATGAACCGGTAAGCATCGAGCGTAAAGTATACGTTTTGTTGAACAAACCGAAAGATTGTGTGACTACTTCTGATGATCCTCAAGCGCGTCTAACTGTGATGGACCTTGTGAAAGGAGCTTGTAATGAGCGTATTTATCCGGTAGGTCGTTTAGACCGTAATACGACAGGGGTGTTGTTGTTGACCAATGACGGGGATCTGGCTTCTAAACTGACGCATCCGAAGTTTTTGAAAAAGAAAATATATCACGTTTATCTGGATAAGAATTTGACGAAGGCGGATATGGATCAGATTGCGGCAGGGATACAACTGGAAGACGGTGAGATTCATGCAGATGCTATCAGCTACGCGGATGAGAATAAACGTGACCAAGTAGGTATCGAGATTCACTCCGGTAAAAACCGTATCGTTCGTCGTATATTCGAATCATTGGGATACAAAGTGGTTAAGCTTGACCGTGTATTCTTTGCCGGTCTCACTAAAAAAGGACTGCGTCGTGGTGAATGGCGTTATCTGACGGAACAGGAAGTGAATTTCCTCCGTATGGGATCATTTGAGTAACGGAAAAGAACTTAAGTAACGAGTAGTCAAGTAGTAAGTGGTTAAGTAGTAAGTAGTAAGTAGTTAACTACTCCCTACTTGACTACTACTCTATAATAATGTATATAAAATAGTTATGGAAAAGATTAGTAGAACAAAAATTGTCGACCTGATGAAGCGCGAGGATTTTGGCGCGATGGTCAATGTGAAAGGATGGGTTCGTACCCGCAGAGGTAGCAAACAAGTAAACTTTATCGCACTGAATGACGGTTCTACAATAAATAATGTGCAGGTGGTAGTAGACCTGGCCAACTTTGACGAAGAGATGCTGAAGCTTATTACTACAGGCGCTTGTTTGAGCGTGAATGGGGTAATGGTGGAATCGGTCGGTTCCGGTCAGAAAGTGGAAGTGCAGGCTCGTGAAATCGAGGTGCTGGGTACTTGTGATAATACGTATCCGTTGCAGAAAAAAGGGCATTCTATGGAGTTCCTCCGGGAGATAGCTCACTTACGTCCCCGTACCAATACATTTGGTGCCGTGTTCCGTATCCGTCATAATATGGCGATCGCTATTCACCGGTTCTTCCATGAGAGAGGCTTTTTCTATTTCCATACTCCGATTATCACGGCTTCGGACTGTGAAGGTGCCGGGCAGATGTTTCAGGTTACTACCAAGAACCTGTATGATCTGAAAAAGGATGAGAACGGTTCTATCATTTATGATGATGACTTTTTTGGGAAACAGGCAAGTCTGACAGTATCCGGACAGTTGGAGGGTGAATTGGCGGCAACGGCTTTAGGAGCCATTTATACGTTCGGGCCGACATTCCGTGCGGAAAATTCAAATACCCCCCGTCATCTTGCCGAGTTCTGGATGATTGAGCCGGAAGTGGCATTCAATGATATTACGGATAACATGGATTTGGCGGAAGAGTTTATCAAATACTGTGTGAAATGGGCTTTGGATAACTGTGCCGATGATGTGAAGTTCCTGAATGACATGTTCGATAAGGGGTTGATAGAACGTTTGCAGGGCGTACTGAAAGAAGATTTCGTACGTTTGCCTTATACTGAGGGTATTAAGATACTGGAGGATGCCGTAGCAAAAGGACATAAGTTTGAATTCCCTGTTTATTGGGGAGTGGATTTGGCTTCGGAGCATGAACGTTATTTGGTGGAAGAGCATTTCAAGCGTCCGGTGATTCTGACGGATTATCCGAAAGAGATCAAGGCTTTCTATATGAAGCAGAATGAAGATGGAAAGACGGTTCGTGCTATGGATGTGCTGTTCCCGAAAATTGGTGAAATAATTGGCGGTTCGGAACGTGAAGCGGATTATGACAAGTTAGTGACACGTATTGAAGAGCTTCATATCCCGATGAAAGATATGTGGTGGTATTTGGATACGCGTAAGTTCGGTACTTGTCCTCATTCCGGTTTCGGGCTTGGATTCGAGCGCTTGTTGCTTTTCGTGACAGGTATGGCTAATATTCGCGATGTTATTCCGTTCCCGCGTACGCCACGCAATGCGGAATTCTAACGAATTACCCTGAAATAATATAAAAGCCTGCATTTTTTTTGAGATGCAGGCTTTTTTTATTGCCTTACAATTGTTATAACCTCAAAAGATTTCTTTATATTTGTAAGCGACAGGCCTTGAGAATGTTAACTAAAACAATACGGCGATGAGAAAACTCTATTTTTTTACCATGCTGACAGTGATGCTGTTTGCGGTAACAGGTGCTATGGCTCAGAAAAAAGCGAAGTTTCAGCCTGCCAATCTGAAAGGAATCTGGCAGTTGTGTCATTATGTGTCGGAGGTTCCGGATGTTCCGGGAGTGTTGAAACCCAGTAATACATTCAAGGTCTTGAGTGATGATGGACGGATTGTGAATTTTACCATTATTCCGGGGCAGAGTGCTATCATTACGGGATATGGTACTTATAAGCAAGTGACAGGTAGTTCCTATAAAGAGAGCATTGAGAAAAATATTCATCTGCCTATGTTGGATAATAAGGATAATATCCTTGAGTTTGAAATTGAAGATGACGAACTATTGCATTTGAAGTATTTTATAGCGAAAGATTTGAACGGCAATGAACTGAATTCCTGGTTTCATGAAACATGGAAGCGTGTGGAAATGCCGGCGGTATTTCCGGAGGATATTGTGAGATAGGAGGGCGGATAAGTTTTTGGTATACATTTCTCTGTCCGGGCAACGGATCATTCTTGCCCGGATGGAGTTTTTTTGTTTATCGGCCCTCTGTTCGTTTTTTCTTTTCGCTCTTCTTCTTTGTGTGTCAATCCGATAAATCTAAAAAAAGGTAGAAAATGTTTGCCAATTCAAAGAAAAGCCGTACTTTTGCAAGCCGATTATTATCTCAAAAGGATAAGAGATTAATTCATAGCAAGTTAATCTTCCTTTGTCCGGGGAAGGTTAATGAGTGGTGAGAAAATTTTTAGTAGTAACATTTAAAAAATGAATTAAGAGTGGATACTTTAAGTTACAAGACCATTTCTGCAAACAAGGCAACTGTAACCAAAGAATGGGTTATCGTTGATGCCACAGACCAAACATTAGGTCGTCTGGGCGCAAAAGTTGCGAAACTGTTGAGAGGGAAGTATAAACCAAACTTTACTCCTCATGTAGACTGCGGTGATAACGTTATTATCATCAATGCAGACAAAGTTAAATTAAGCGGTAACAAATGGAATGACAGAGTTTATTTGTCATATACAGGTTATCCCGGTGGTCAGAGAGAGATGACTCCTGCCCGTATGATCGCTAAGCCTAACGGCGAAGATAGATTGCTGAGAAAAGTAGTGAAGGGCATGCTTCCGAAGAACAGACTGGGAGCTAAATTGCTGAGCAATATGTATGTATACGCTGGTAGCGAACACAAACATGATGCACAGAACCCGAAATCAATTGATATAAACTTACTTAAATAAGAGATAATGGAAGTAGTAAATGCATTAGGCAGACGTAAACGTGCTATTGCACGTATATTCGTAAGCGAAGGTACAGGAAAGATTACTATTAACAAGAGAGACCTTGCAGAGTACTTTCCATCAACTATTCTTCAGTATGTGGTTAAACAACCGTTGAGCAAGTTGGGTGTTGCTGAGAAGTATGACATCAAAGTAAACTTGTGTGGCGGTGGTTTCACTGGTCAGTCTCAGGCATTGCGTTTGGCTATTGCCCGTGCATTGGTTAAGATGAATGCTGAAGATAAAGCTGCTCTCCGTGCTGAAGGATTCATGACACGTGATCCGCGTTCTGTTGAACGTAAGAAACCGGGTCAGCCGAAAGCTCGTAGAAGATTCCAGTTCAGTAAGCGTTAATGTGCTGCCTGACGGAACATGTTTAGTATCTAAACTACCGGGACTCTTTATTTATTCTTAAGGCTACCCGGCGGTTGGTTTAGAAAAACAAAAAAGAAAGTAAACGATTAAAAGAAAAACAAGATGTCAAGAACAAATTTTGATACATT